>OKRY01002294.1_pt1 | contig 15045 bp, 13 predicted proteins | sample 1601121 | NCBI WGS metagenome assembly OKRY01 (sample SAMEA3541546, study PRJEB24748) | human gut metagenome | biome: human gut; feature: human-associated habitat; material: faeces | place: China | collected 2012
TCATTAGGATTGCTAGCACAAAAATTACTAAACCCCAGGGGTCGGTCGCTTCGTCCAGAATGGCGCGCATGCGCGTGTTGATGACGTCGCGGGAGGTGAGCGTCTGGTCGAGTTCGAGGTCACCGATGATGTTGCGGAGCGTCGTGGCCGTGAGGGTTTCCATGGCCATCATCGGGTGCTCCACACCGTAGGCATAGAGCTTGGGGTCGGTGATCTGGAAGTAGACGACGGTGTCGATCTGCATGGTGACGTTATCCTTCGTGATGACGGGCTGCGGGTCGAAGTCCGCGACCTGCTCCTTCAGGCTGACCTTCTTCACGACGCGCTCGATAAACGGCACCTTCAGGTGCAATCCGACGCCCCAGACAGAGTGGAACGCGCCGAGACGCTCGATGACATAGGCTTTCGACTGCTGCACAACATAGATGTTGCGCACGACGATCAGCAGAACCAGCACGATCAGAACGACGATGGCAATGGTAGGTCCCATAATTCTTTTTCCTCCTTTTAATCAATCACTTCGTTTCGGTTTCAGTTTCTGTATGGACGGCCGCCTGCAGCGGCTGAACATAGAGCTTCACGCCCTCCATGCGCCCGATGCGCACGATGGCGCCCACGGGGATCGGCTCGCCGGACTCGCTGCGCGCGGTCCACGTCTTGCCGCCGACATAGACGGCCCCGGTGGGGAGGGTGTTGTCGATGGCCTCGGTCACGCGCGCCTGCGCGCCGAGGACGCGGTCGGCGTTCGTGGCGACGATGTTCTTGCCCATAAGCTTCTTTACGAGCGGGCGTGTCGCCGCGAGCGAGATGATGGACACGACGAAAAACAGTGTCAGCTGCAGCCACACCGGCCCGTCGCAGATGGCCGCGATCAGCCCGGCCACGCTGCCGAGCACGAACCAGATGGATGTCAGCCCCGCCGTCGCGGCCTCCACCACGCCGAAGAGCACCATCGCTCCGATCCAGATTACCGTTGCCATATCGCTGCTTCCTCCTTTCAGACACAGGCCGATCAGGCCGGCCAGCGCGGCCACGCCCGCCAGAATCCCGGCGGCCAGCCACTTGTTTCGCGGGGCCAGATTGTTGAAAAATGCCGCGAGTGAGCGGTGCAGCGACTCCGTCGGCAGCGGCGCGGGCTCCGGCTCCGGTGCCGACGACTCTGAGGGCGGCGGCAGCTCCTGATCGAACAGCTCGTTGAGCGTGACGCCGTAGCAGCTGCATGCCTGCTATGGCTCCAGGATCCAGCATCATGCCGGGTAAGGTCAACCCCGTCATCCCGGAGGTCACCAACCAGACCTGCTTCAAGGTCATCGGCAACGATACCACCATCACGATAGCTGCCGAGGCCGGACAGTTGGAGCTCAACGTCATGGAGCCCGTTATCACAGAGTGCCTCTTCGAAAGCCAGATTTGGATGAGCAACGCCATCGACACACTGACAGAGAAGTGCATCCTCGGCATCACCATCAATAAGGAGCATGCCTACAACATGGTGAAGAACTCTATCGGCATCGTGACAGCCCTCAACCCATATATCGGCTACAAGAACAGCACGGCCTGCGCGAAAGAGGCATTGCAGACCGGTAAGTCGCTCTACGATGTTGTGCTTGAAAAGAAACTCATGTCAAAGGAACAGCTCGACGAAGCCCTCGACCCAAAGAACATGCTCCAGGGACATAAGTTCACATACAAGGACAGAGAAAAGAAATAGGTTATAATTTAGGATTCATAGGATAATCGCTTGCCGCGGGCTTCGCCCGTGTGTGAGCGATTATTTTTTTGTCCATAGCATTGGCAAGATAATTCACGGCATTTGCCAGCTATGTCAGTGGCATTTGCCAGCGATATCCGTGGCATTTGCCAATGATATCCGTGGCATTTGCCAGCGACATCTGTGACATATGCCATGCATCCATTTACCGCCGAATACAGACCAATTTGCATAGAATAGGAAATGAGATTAAATATTAAATAATCTTTAAAAACATATAAAGTAAAGAACTTTACACTTGTAATTGAATTTAAACCCTTATCTTTGCAGAAACTTATTGATTGAAGATTATTTTTTATGCCATGCCGTGATGGTGGAATGGTAGACACGAGGGACTTAAAATCCCTTGGCCAGTAATGGCTGTGCGGGTTCGAGTCCCGCTCGCGGCACAAAAATCCACTAATAATAACTATTTATGATGCGAAACCATCTATTTATCTCTTTATCGGCATGCTCCCTTTTCTTATTGGCATCTTGCTCTAAGATGGGACCTCTCTCTGCTGACAATTTCTCAGTAGACCCCAATCCGCTTGAGGCTATAGGCGGTCAGGTTCCTGCTACGATAGACGGAACCTTCCCTGTTAAATACATGAAGAAGAAAGCTGTTGTCACTGTCACTCCCGAGCTCCGTTATGGCAACGGACAGGTGACAAAGGGCCAGAGCGCTACTTTCCAGGGCGAGAAAGTCCAGGGCAACAACCAGACCATCCCTTACAAAGTAGGTGGACGCTATACCATGAAGACTTCATTCCCTTATAATGACGATATGGAGAAGAGTGAGCTCTATCTCACCTTCGACGCTCGCCAGGGCAACAAAGTCTATAATGTTCCAGCCGTAAAGGTGGCCAATGGTGTCATCGCTACTTCTGAACTGTATAAGAAGACCATGGACAACGCCGGAGCCTGCATCGCTCCTGACAGTTTCCAGCGCGTGAAAGCACAGAAGCAGGAGGCTAACATCAAGTTCCTCATCAATCAGGCCAACCTGCGCAAGAGTGAGTTGAAGAACAACTCCGTCTCTGAGTTTGTCAAGATGCTGAAGAAGATCAACGCTGACCGCGAGGGTCTGAACCTGAAGAATGTGGAGGTTGCTGCCTACGCTTCTCCTGACGGCGGCTACGACTTCAACGATAAGCTCTCTAAGAAGCGTGAGACAACCACCAACAAATATGTCAATCAGCAACTCAAGGCTGCCAAGCTTGCCGATGCTGACGTCGACTCTCACTATACAGCCCAGGACTGGGAGGGCTTCAAGGAGCTCGTCCAGGCCAGTAACCTGCAGGATAAGGATGTCATCCTCCGCGTCTTAGAGATGTACAAAGATCCGCAGGAGCGTGAGACACAGATTAAGAACATGAGCCAGGGCTTCCGTGAGCTCGCTACAGGTATTCTTCCTGAGCTCCGCCGCAGCCGCCTGATTATCAACTATGAGACAGTAGGCCGTAGCGACCAGCAGATTAAGGACCAGTATGCTTCTGATCCTACTAAACTTAGCGACGACGAGCTGCTCTATGCTGCAAGTCTTGAGAACGACCCTGCCAAGAAGGCTGAAATCTACAAGAAGGCAGCTGAACTCAACAGCGACGACTATCGTGCTTACAACAACCTCGCTGCTTTGGCTTTCAACAAGGGCGATTACGATGCTGCCAAGCAGTATATCGCTCAGGCTCAGCAGAAGGGTGCTGCACCCGAGTCTTATGCCAACCTCGCACTCTTAGCGTTGAAGAATGGCAACACTACAGAGGCTCAGAACTATGTCTCTAAGGCTACCGACGCTAATGGTCTCAACGAGGTCCTCGGCAACCTGAACATCGCCAAGGGTGACTATGCACAGGCTGTGAAGAACTTCGGCAGCAATGCCTCCAACAGCGCTGCACTGGCACAGATTCTCTCTAAGGACTACGCTACAGCCCTCTCTACACTGAACAATGTAAAGAATGCTGACGGCATGACAGAGTATCTCAAGGCTATCGTCAACAACCGTATGGGCAACACATCAGCTGCTAAAGAAGCGCTCCAGAAGGCTAAGCAGCTCGACGCTTCCATCGCTGCTTATGCTGACAACGACCTCGAGCTGGCTAATCTGAAATAACAACAGTATAATCAGCAACATACAAAAGAGCCATAGGGCCAGAAAGGCTCTACGGCTCTTTTTGCTTTTAGCATAGTTATACTTTTCTTTACACACTACACATTATACATTATACACTTCACACTACACATTATCCATTACTCATTACACATTACTTTGAAACAGATATTTTTCCTTCTCTCCCTGTTTTCCGTCCTTCTCCTTACTTCCTGTGGAGAGGACAGCCACCACTTTAAGATAGAGGGTCGTCTGCTACAGATGAACCAAGGAGAGTTCTACGTTTACAGCGATGATGGCACCATCAACGGCATTGACACCATCAAGGTCCAGGGAGGCCGTTTTGCCTTCGAGATGCCCTGCGAGCACCCTGCCACGCTGACCATCGTCTTCCCGAACTTCTCTGAGCAGCCCATCTTTGCCGAACCTGGAAAGACAGCAACAATAGATGGTGATGCCAGTCACCTGAAGATGATGAAGATAAAGGGAAGTAAGGACAATGAGCTGATGACGGGCTTCCGTGATCAGATTTCCAATGCTTCGCCTCCTGAGATAGTGAAATATGCCAAGCAGTTTGTCCACGACCATGCTGATTCACCGGTGGGCGTCTGGCTGGTGAAGAAATACTTCATCAACACACCGACACCCGACTATGCCGGTGCTATGGAATTGCTCAAGGAGATGCAGGCCAAACAGCCGGAGAATGGTACACTCAACCGCCTGGCTGTCAGCATTGCCCAGATGAAAGATGCTGCCATCGGTGGGTCTCTTCCTGCTTTCACAGCCTACGACATCAACGGCAAGATGGTGTCCTCAGCAAGCCTGTCGACGGGAACGGCTGTCATCGTGACATGGGCTTCGTGGAACTACAATAGTTTGGATGTATTGCGGCAGCTACAGACACTCTACAACAATAATAAGGCTATCAAGATAGTGGCATTCTCTGTTGACGGTAGCCGCAAGGACTGCACAAACTTCTTAAAGATGATCCAGATTACCTATCCGGTGGTCTGCACAGAAGAGATGTTCGACACCAAGCCACTGAAGCAATTAAGTCTGCTCACTGTTCCGGGGAATATCATTGTCAGAGATGGTAAGATAATAGCCCGCAACGTGCCAAATCAAGAATTAACCAATCGTCTCGGTCATTAAACTATGCTCGTAAAAACCTATTCTGCTGCTGTCAACGGTTTGCAGGTCACCCCTGTCACAATAGAGGTGAGCCTCACACGCGGCGTCATGTACCATTTCACGGGTCTTGGCGACGAGGCTGTCCGTGAAGGTCGTGACCGCATCGCAGCAGCCCTGCTGTTCAACGGACTTAAGTTCCCAAGGGCTGACATCACCGTCAACATGGCACCTGCCGACCTGAGGAAGGAGGGTAGCAGTTTCGACTTGCCGCTCGCCATCGCCATCCTGGCCTCCGACGGACAGATATCGGAGAAGTCATTAGCTGACTTCATGATGGTGGGGGAGCTGGGCCTCGACGGCAAGCTGCAACCGGTCAAAGGCGTGCTACCCATTGCCATCAAGGCCAGGGCTGAGCATTTCAAAGGATTGATAGTGCCCAAGCAGAATGAGCGCGAGGCGGCCATCGTCAACAAACTCGATGTCTATGGTATCGACAACCTCGCCGATGTCATTGCCTTTCTTGCCGGACAGAAGCAGTTCTCTCCCTGTGTAGTTGACACCCGCAAGGAGTTCTACGAGCAACAATACGATTTTGATCTTGACTTCTCCGATGTCCGCGGACAGGAGAATGTGAAGCGGGCCTTAGAGATAGCCGCTGCCGGTGGCCACAACATCATCATGATAGGTCCCCCCGGCTCCGGCAAGAGTATGATGGCCAAGCGTCTGCCCTCCATTCTGCCGCCTCTGACCCTTGCTGAGAGTCTTGAGACGACACAGATACACTCTGTGGCGGGAACGCTGAAGAGCGGCTCTGCCCTCATCTCACAACGTCCTTTCCGCGCACCTCATCACACCATCTCTGAGGCTGCCTTAGTGGGCGGTGGGGTCAACCCCATGCCGGGCGAAATCAGTCTGGCACATAATGGTGTGCTCTTCTGCGACGAGCTCCCGGAGTTTAACAAGCACACGTTGGAGGTGCTGCGCCAACCCCTTGAGGACCGGCAGATCACCATCAGCCGTGCCAAATACACCGTCACCTATCCGGCATCGTTTATGTTTGTAGCGTCTATGAATCCCTGTCCTTGTGGCTATTACGGCGACCCCACCCATCACTGCGTCTGCACCCCCGGACAGATACAGCGCTATCTGAACAAAATCTCCGGGCCGCTCATGGACCGTATCGACATCCAGTGCGAGATAGCCGCCATACCCTTCAATGAGCTCAGCAAGGCTGCTCCCGGTGAGCCCTCGGCAAAGATTCGCGAGCGTGTCATAGCAGCCAGAGCCATACAGACGGAGCGATATAAAGACATCAAGAACATCCACTGCAATGCTCAGATGACAGAACGCATGATTCACCAATATGCAGAACCCGACGACGCCAGTCTGGAGCTGCTGCGGCAAGCCATGGAGCGCTTCAGCCTCTCCGCTCGCGCCTATAGCCGTATCCTAAAGGTGGCACGCACCATCGCCGACCTCGCCGCTTCTGAGAAGGTGGAGCCCATGCACATCGCTGAAGCTATCGGCTACCGTCAGCTCGACAGAGGTGACTGGGCGGAGAGAGGACTGTGAGGAGAAAAAAGAAGATTTCATACTATGAGAACTTGTATCATCATGTCATTACTTCTTTTGCTGTGCGTAGGCAACGCCACGGCAAAAATGGACTATCCCAAACTGGAAAAGAAATTCAGTAACTCTCCTGATAAAGACAAGATACTCAATGAATGTAAGTCCTACCTGCAAAAAATGGAGGGAGTTCTCAAAGACACTGCTATCTATAACACCGCTAAGAAGAAGCGAATAGCTTCACTTAAGAAACAGCTCTCAGCGGCAAAGGACTATCCCACGCAATTCAGGCTTACTATGAGCCTACAGCAGGAGTATGCTATCCTTAATCTCCCTACTTCTCTTCAATATGCCATAAAAGCAAGAACGCTGGCAAGAGAAAATAAGGTCATTACCGACTTCTATCTTGCCACGATAAACGAGGCAGCACTACTCGTCAAAGGAGACTATTTCAAGCAGAGTGCGGCTCTGCTTGAGAGTATCCCCAAAGATAAACTCGATGACGAGACATTGCAGAAATACTACGAGACTCTATTCGACCTAAATTATGAAGACGGCTTTGTATTTCCAGGAGAGCTCAATAAGAATGACCAGTTCTCCATTGCCATGACATCCGTCTACAACGAGACAAAGAAACGATTCCCTGAAAACTTAGCCTTGTTGACGAAAATGAAAATGGAATATTATTTCCATATCAAAGAATATGCTCAAGCTTCAAGATATGCTTTAAAGCTGCTGACATTTCTTGAACCGAGAACAGAGAATTTTTGACATGGCAAAATCATGGGCAACTTTTTGTTGCTCAGGAACTTATAAAAGATACTAAATAATTTATTTGCGGAATTAAGGGTCAACTATTTTTCGAGCTCTGATGAGGGAGATTGGCAATAAACATATAGTCGATATCATCCAAAAGCAGAAAGTTCCCGTTTTTCACATGCTCTAAGCAAAGTTTTTAAAACTATCTTGTCGATATTGTCATTAATCTCAAGATTATTTTGTATTTTTGTGGTGTCGATGGAAATCAGAAATAAAGTCCACGTTTAAACATGAATATATGGATACCATTATTATTGGTCAGGGATATAATCTCAAAGAAAACTCATCAGTAGGAAAGGAACTTTTGGATTTGTTTAAATCTAAAAGATATAGTTCCTTTACCTGCCTTGTTGCATTTGCCAGCCAAGGTGGTGTTTCCGCATTATCAGAAGAGATACAGAAAGCAAAGGAAAGAGGTTGCCAAATTAAAGTGATTTTGGGAATTGACCAAAAGGGAACCTCTAAGGAAGCTTTGGAAGAAGTTCTTTCGTGGAATGTAGATGCGAAAATATATCATACAAAAGACTTTAATATTTTTCATCCCAAAGTTTATTTGTTTGAGAATGAAGACATCTTTAGTCTTATTGTAGGCTCTAACAACTTAACCGTTCCCGGGTTAGTTCAGAATGTAGAGTGCTCGCTGATGATTAAAGACATAAAGAGCAATCCTGTTCTAGAGAAATTTTACAACTACTGGGGTGGTATCTTGGATGGAACAGAGGTTAATCTTTATCCTTTGACACAAGAATTAATCGACAAACTCTATGAGGATAATATTATCACTTTAGAGGCTCAACGATCAAAAAGGTATGATAGAAGTGATGATGTTGAGATTACGACGACACCGAAGAAAATGGCATTTGGAAAGGCCGGAATCCAGCGGCTTCCCGAAGGATTCTCTCCAAGACGTAAGCAACGCCAAGTTAAAGTTAAAACAAAGAAAGAAGGTCAAAAAGGGAACAAGTCATCAGAGGAACTAAGAAATATAGGTGAGCAGGTGTTGATAGCGGAAATAGGTGGAGGACCTCGTTGGAAGCAAGTCAATTTTCCTTTAAAGATTTTCCAAGATTTCTTTGGAGCTACGAGAAATGACAATTCTTATAAGATAGAACTCATGAATATATCGAAAGACGGGACATTGGGTGATGTGGAAGAACGGCAAGCTGTTACCGTGAAGAGCAACAATTTCCGTTTTGAGATAAAATGTAAAGAAACGATGGGGGCATATCCCAGTAAAGAAGATCGGCCCATCGGACTGTTTATAAAGTTGGACAACTCCGAGTTCCTTTATCAGGTGCTAATGCCAGATTATCCAGCTTATGGGATAATAAAGAAGTATCTTTACATGGAGGCCCCGAAAGGTCGAAAGGACCAATTAAAACGCGTGATTAGAGATGTGGAAGCTATCCACGCAATCTATCCGGAATTAATCATCTGAAGAATGAGTTACAACTTTAGAACACTTAACTATTTAGGTAGCAAACTGCGCCTTCTTGATTTTATTGAGCATCATGTGCTTCAATTGACCAAGGAGGGAGAGGGAGTCTGTGATTTGTTTGCAGGCTCTGGCTGTGTGTCCTATAAACTTTCTGAGAAGTTTTCCGTCACTTCATGCGATATTCAGCACTATTCGACCGTCATTTGTAATGCTTTGATGCATCACTTCAAGGTCACAGAAGGTGAGATTGAAGCGTTCATTAATATCATAAGTGAAGAAAGCGAACTTATAGAATGTTTTCTGCCTTTGATAAATCTTGAGGAGGACGCTATTAATAGTAAAAAACTTGTGGTCTTGACCGAAATATTAGAGAATGGTTCTGTAGAGGTATATAATTTAGAGCATAGGGCTTCTTTTCTTAACCAGAATCTTCAGGAAGTAACAAATCGGTTACGTCAACAGAATTTAATGAATAAGAAATCCTTAATTAGTCGTTATTATGGCGGTATCTACTTTTCATATCGTCAAGCCGCTTATATTGACATCATCTTGGAGAACATAGGAAAGAACGTTGCACCGGAGAATCGAGACCTATATTTGGCAGCCCTCTTAAGTACTGCCAGTGATATGGCAGATACGGTTGGAAAACATTTCGCTCAGCCCATTAAAGCTCGTGATCCTAAAGGTAACATTAAGATCACAGTTTATAATAAGGCTGTAAAAGATAAGACCATCAACGTTGTCGACCTTTATAAGGATTGGCTTTTGCGTTATTTTAATTTAGAGAGATCAGATAATTCTTTCACTTGCTTTCAGGGTGACTACATGGACTGCTTAAGGAATCTTCCATCTTCTGTCAAGACAGTCTATGCCGATCCGCCTTACACAAGAGACCATTACAGTAGGTTTTACCATGTCCTAGAAACAATTACGTTGAGAGATTCCCCCCAGTTATCCACAACAAATATTCATGGAGACTGTCATGTGAGCAATGGAGTCTATCGGAAAGATAGGTATCAATCACCTTTTTGCATCAAGAGTCAAGCTCCTGGTGCATTTAAGGCAATGTTTGATGTGGTCGCTAAATCAGGAAGGAACTTGCTTCTATCATATTCTCCTTACGATACGACAAAAAAGACTCATCCTCGTGTAGTTACTATGGAACAGCTACAGAATTGGGCTAAAGATTACTTTGCATGTGTTGAACTGGTTTCAGCAGGAGCTTTCAAACACAACAAACTAAATTCAACAGAGCATTTCTTGGATGCCTCAGATGAAGCTGAAGTGCTGATTGTGTGTACAAACCAACATTGATATTTTTAAAATGAATATTAACGACAACATCAAATTCATATACAACGAGCAATACTCAAATGGCGGAAAGAATAGTCCAAACATCCTTATCAAGGGTGACAACAAAGACATTCTGCCGGAGATAGCAACTTTGTATGGTGGTAAAGTGAAATGCATTTACATTGACCCGCCTTACAATAATGGCGATTCTTATCATTATTATAACGACATTAGACCGGTTAAATTCGGTTGAGGATGATGAAAAAGTACAGGCATTTATGGAGTTCATGAAGGGCGATCCGGAAGGATATGGTGAGTTTTTCTCCCAGCCGGTGCTGGTTACGACAGAGGAGGTTTATCCGATTCCAAACTATGGCTCGGCAATGACTCCGTTTTACACGATTCTTGCGATCTGGGTTGGAGGAACGATTCTCGTCGCGCTGATCAAGGTGAAGGCAGAACCGAAAAATCTGAAAAATGTAAAATCCTATCAGCTCTTTTTTGGAAGATATCTGCTGTTTTTTGTGATGGGACAGTTACAGGCACTGATCATTGTATTAGGAGATATCTATATCCTGCATTGTCAGATTTTATATCCGGGGTGGTTCTGGCTGGTGGCATCGCTTGCCAGCGTTACATTTACACTATTGATCTATTCACTTGCCCTTTCATTCGGTGATGTGGGTAAGGCACTTGCGGTTGTGATCATGGTAATTCAGATTGCGGGATCCGGCGGAACGTTCCCAATTGAACTTTTGCCGGCAGTTTACCGGAATATCTACATATTTTTCCCGTTCCCATATGCGATCAATGCCATGCGTGAGACGATCGGTGGTATGTATGGAAGCGATTATATGAAGAATCTGGCGGAGCTGATGATCTTTGCGGTAGTTGGACTTCTGATCGGACTTGTAATCCGTATTCCGTTTGTGAAACTGAATCACTTTGTGGAAAAACGAATGGAAGATACAAAAATGATGTAGCGGAAGCAAAGCGTGAAAAGCAAGTTTTTTTTATAGATAGCAGAATTGGAGAGAGAAGAATGGAAGAAAAAAGCAGATACGAGGAAATGTATGGAAAACTCGTTGCATATGAACAGAATATCCATTTGCAGAACCAGAAACGGATCAAGATCGGACTCAAATGTATTGCGATCATTCCGCCTATATTTTTGATCCTGTTATTCTGGACAGACAGTAACAAGGTGGTTTTCCTGATTTTATGGATCGTATCATTATTTGCACTTGCAACTTATCTGATCCTTGTAGAGTATGTAGATTATAACCTGCAGGAGAAGCTAAACGAACTGCGGGATGAAGAGGATAAAGCTGTGGATGTTCTTATGGGAAAACAGCTTGACGAAGTAGAGGAAAATATTAAGAATGCCATTCAGAAATTAGATGAAAAGTTTAATTCCGAGGCAGAGATACCCAAAATAACAGAGAGTGATACAAAGGAGAAAACAGAATGAAAAATATATTTAAAATCTTTATCTCCGATGTGAAACGGATTTTCCAGAACGTGGTTGCGGTTGTGGTTATCATGGGACTTTGTGTGATTCCATGCCTCTATGCATGGTTTAATATATTTTCAAACTGGGATCCGTATGGTGAAAGTTCGACTTCAAACCTGAAGGTTGCAGTGGTATCAGAAGATGAAGGTGTAACGGTGGCGGGTATTTCTGTCAATATCGGTTCATCCGTTGTTGAAGCGTTACAGGAAAACAAGGTTATGGGATGGGTATTTACTGAGACATCCGACGAGGCGGTGGATGGTGTATACAGCGGTGAATATTATGCGGCTCTTGTGATTCCGGATGATTTTACGGAGGAGATGATCAGCTTCCTTGGCGGACAGATCGAACACCCGGATATTATTTATTATGAAAATGAAAAGAAAAATGCGATAGCGCCGAAGATTACCTCAAAAGCCAAAACGTCTGTTCAGGAACAGGTGAATGCAAGCTTCGTGAGCACACTTGCGGAGGCAATGATGCAGGTCGGGGATGCAGTTGCGGGAAACGATGTTGACGGAGGTTCACTTGCGGATACAATTACGCAGCGGTTAAACGATGTAAGCGGTGATCTGCAGAGCTACATCAACATCTTAAATTCATTTGCAAGTATTTTAAATTCTGCACAGAGTATCGTCGCAACAAGCCAGGTCATGCTTCCGGGACTTGATTCCATGGTTTCTACAGGTCAGGACACGGTAAACAGCATGGAAAGTCTGATACTTGCCGGAAATGCAACGACGGATACGGTTACCCAGATGGTTACATACAGTTTTGATCTGGTTGAGAACAGCCTGAATAATGTGTCCATGGTGATACAAAATGACATGGAAAAACTGGGAAAATACGAAGATGCGGCAGGAAACGGACTGAATGCGACAATATCCGTAGTGCCTTATCTGGAAAAAATGTTTAATGACTCGGTTTCAAGCTGGGAGGGCACAGCAGATGACGAGACAAGAATGCAGATCCAGGGTGTGCGTGACCAGTTAAAGATGATTGAACTTGAACTGAACGGACTTGCAGAAAACGGAACTGCCACAGCGGAGGATATCAATACCTTAAAAGGACAGATTACAACCGAGATTGAAAATTGTAAGACGGCTCTGGATGCGCTGCAGCATACGTTTGAGTATACCGTAAAACCACAGCTTGATTCCACGATGAATGCAATGCAGAATTCCATGATCGCAACGACATCGATTTTAAACGGAATCAATGCGGATTTTGGCGATGTGGAAAAGGTGCTGTCAAAATACGAGGACACGCTCTCAAGGGGAAGTGCAGATTTATATGATTCTTTAGAAATGGCGCAGGAGTTATATAATAAACTGACGCAGATCATCGCGGATTTCACCACATTGAGACAGGATGAACAGTATCAACAGTTTATGGAGATATTAGAGACAGATCCACAGCAGCTGGGCAGTTTCATCTCTTCTCCGGTAAATCTTGACACTGTCGGAATTTATGAGATTGAAAATTATGGCTCTGCCATGGCTCCGTTTTATACGATTCTGGCATTGTGGGTAGGTGCGCTGATACTGGTTGCGATTATTCATGTGAAAGTAGAACCGGAAGAGGGCATCACGGATATAAAGCCATATCAGGCATATTTCGGGCGCTATATCCTGTTTTTCCTGATAGGGCAGACACAGACACTGATCACGGTGCTTGGAGATTTGTTTTATGTGCGGATACAGTGTCATAATCCATTCCTGTTCTGGCTTGCCGGAGCAGTCAGCAGTTTTGTATTTACGCTGTTTATTTACTCGCTTACCGTTGCATTTGGAAATGTCGGTGAGGCACTTGCAATCGTTGTTATGGTTATCCAGGTTGCCGGTGCGGGCGGAACATTCCCGATTGAGACATTACCGCAGGTATACCAGTCACTTTATAAATATCTGCCATTCCCGTATGGAATGAATGCCATGAGAGAGACAATTGGCGGAATCTATCAGATGAATTACTGGATCTATGTCGGAAAACTTGCAATTTATCTGGTTATTTCACTGGTCATTGGACTTCTTGTAGCGATACCGTTCCGTAAACTGAACCATGTCATTGAAAAGAGCAAGGAAAACACGGAGATCATGATCTGATCCCACACGAAGGAGCTTAAAATGTTACTGATTCGAATGATATTACTTTTGACAGGACTTCTTATGACAGTTGTGCCGGGGGCGTGCACGAGAAAAGACCAGAGAGGTGATCTGAATGCAGAAAAAAGGATACGGCAGATTGGCATCTGGTTTGTGGCAGCAGCAGTCATATGGATTATTACCGCAAAATTTTTCTGAAAATCGACTATGATTTCGGGCAGATGAAAAATTGTTTATTGACAAAATATTTCGATGTGATATCATAGCTTTAGTGTGATGTGTGATTAAAGTATTAAACTATTGGAGATGCAGAATGAGAAAACAGGTATTATCTCTATTAGTGGAGAATAACCCGGGCGTGACAAGTCATATTTCAGGACTTTTCAGCAGAAGAGGTTACAACATTGACAGTTTTTCTTCCGGAGTGACCGCAGATCCGAGATATACAAGGATTACGATCGTCGCGACCGGCGATGAACAGATCTTAGAGCAGATTGAAAAACAGCTTGCGAAGCTGGAAGATGTTGTAGACATCAAAAAACTTGAAAATGGTTCATCCGTGACGAGAGAGCTGATCTTAGTAAAGATTCGTGCGAAAGATACAGAACGTCAGCCAATCTTAAATGTAACCGAGATCTTTCATGGAAAAGTTGTGGATGTAACCCACGATTCGATGGTGATCGAATTGACAGGCCATCAGGACAAGCTGGATGCATTTTTAGATCTTCTGTCCGGATATGAGATTTTAGAACTTGCGCGAACCGGACTGACCGGATTGTCGAGAGGCATTTCCGATGTCGTTATGTTAGACGAAGACGGCAAAAGAGTATCATTATAACAAAATAAGCAGATAAGAATATGCAAATACATATTTTTTATTAAGAAACCAAAATTGGAGGAAATTAATTATGGCAGCAAAAATATTTTATCAGGAAGACTGTAACCTTTCACTGTTAGACGGAAAGACGATCGCAATCATCGGCTACGGCAGTCAGGGACATGCACATGCATTAAACTTAAAAGATTCAGGATGCCATGTTATCATTGGTCTTTATGAGGGAAGCAAATCCTGGGCAAAAGCTGAGAAACAGGGATTTGAAGTATATACAACAGCAGAGGCAGCAAAGAAAGCCGACATCATCATGATCTTAATCAACGATGAGAAACAGGCAGATATGTACAAAAAAGATATCGAGCCAAACCTTGAGGCAGGCAACATGTTAATGTTCGCACATGGTTTCAATATTCATTTCGGATGTATCGTACCTCCAAAGGATGTAGATGTTACCATGATCGCTCCAAAAGCTCCGGGACATACCGTAC
>OKRY01002312.1_pt1 | contig 14977 bp, 14 predicted proteins | sample 1601121 | NCBI WGS metagenome assembly OKRY01 (sample SAMEA3541546, study PRJEB24748) | human gut metagenome | biome: human gut; feature: human-associated habitat; material: faeces | place: China | collected 2012
AAAGATACGGACTGTTAAGCGAGGCTGAAATACGGTAATGCCGAGACGCTTACGAAAAAGGCCCTCCATCGTGAAGCCTTCCTTGGTCTTCAACAGACGCTTCACGTAGCTTTGGCGGTCAGCAATCATCTTCTTTTCTTCCTCTTCCGTCAGTCCCTTGAGAATATCATATTGCGCATAGAGCTTGGCACGTGGATGCTTTTTCAGCACAGCATTGACAAGCTTCACATATAGGCTCACATCAGCATCCGATGCCCAAGGCGACAACTCAAATGACAGTGCATGCACGGTCTCATTGTAAGCGATGTATATGCCGGTCGCCGACTTATAGTATTCATACACCATCATCGCATCCTCACCCTCTTCGCCATCTGCCGGCCACTCATCATAGAGGATGTCATCAGGATTGTCCGGCAGCTGGCCGTCCGGATAGAGATAATCCAATGCATAATACACCTTGAACTTCTTCGGTAGTCCTATTATCGTCAACTTGTCGTACTTCATACAAACATTTATTTTTCCGTCAATGCAATTTTTGTAAACGAATTCTTGTCGCTATCATTGTATCTGGGACTTTTGTGCTTACCGCCAATAATGCGTCATTATGACTTTAGGGAAGTGTCAACATAGTTGAACTGGTTGAAGCGTGGCAAGTTCTCTGCCTCACTAAGCAGCTGTTTGAACTTGGTAATACGCTCTGCCTTCATCAGGCCCCGCTTAAGCAGTTTCTTGCTGTGCTTGAACCAGTCGAACAGTACCAAGTCCTCGGCGCGATGTTTTGACGGGCGACGTTTATTCTTCACCATGAAATCCTTGTACGCCTGCCACTTCTGGTTCCACAGGTCATCTTGTTTAACATGATTATGCTTGGATTTTGATAAGCTTGATGATTCGATATCATCTCCTGTAGGTTTCTTTCTTTTACGACCACCTACATTCGGTTTTTGGGGATAGTTCCTCCTGATCTCATCTATCTTCGAGAGCAGTTTCTCCAACTCGGCTTTTCTGCTTTCTTTCAAACTCCCTGCAGCCAACAACTTTCTCTGCCTTAATAGCCATTGATACAGTTGTAAGTCGCTATTATCTGTTGGTACTTTTTTGTTGTCGTCAAGGTATTTCGAATACCTGTCGCGCATCTCAAACCATCTTCTTTCCCAAGCACCCACATGAACCTCTGTTCCGTTATCTGCGTTCAGAACTCCATTTCTGCCTTTCTGATTAGGGACGCCCTCAGTAAGTCTTGACACGTGATTGATGACATTCTCGTTCCTGTACTGTTTTGTACTCTGAAGGAGCTGGTCAAAAGCGTGTTTCTCTTGATCGGTGAGTTTGTTATTAGAGAAGACGCCATTAGCCTTAAAGAACCATTTGGTAATTTCCATTTCCTCTTTTATCTCCATCAACGGAGGACGCTCCAACCGGTTGCAGAAGTCAACATACATCTCACAGACGTCAAAGAAGCTCACCTTTCTATCATGATTGACTTCGCTTCCGGAAATATTGTTTTCACTTCCTAAGAAAGCCAACCTTTGTATATACGTCTCTCGATTAAAAACATAAAACCGATAGGTATCGCCTTCATCGGTGAGTTTTAAGAAAGAAGGCACAAGTTCCTGGTACAGTAATCCGTTATCTAATTTAGACCTGTTATTACTGTACCAAACATATAGACTTCTTTCCTTATAGCGCTCATGTACTGGTCTGCGGCCGTTCTCTCTCAAGAACTCTGCATACCTGCGCCATAAATTACGCCATCTGGAGCCCGTCGGTTTCTTAAGTGGATCTATCATCAAAAATCAGTTCTTGAAAAAGTCAGAAGCTCGTAACCATTCTTATGGGAGCATTCCGCCATCTTATACAATACCTCACTTCCGTTTGACAGTGTAAGGAAAAGCGAGCGCGGTCGTTCTCCTGCCAAGCTCTTATCTGGCAAAATCTTATACCAAGCGTTTACATACTCTTCATTTACGCGCGAGCAAATGTAAGCCTTCACGATTCTGCCTTCTCACCAATCGTTGATGAAGCGTGGTAGCCACGCATATCGTTTGACACGTACGTGTATCTCCGTGTCATCCTCAATGATCCCTTTCAGCGCTTTGTAATAAGTTCCATCTTTGTCCTCAATCTCATGCAGGCTATCTAGCGGATAAAACAATATGTCATGTACTGTCTTTGCGTCAAAGTAGTAATGGGGATGGATGTAACCAATAGTTTCCTTTCCTCCTGAGGAAGAGTTGAGGGATAGACTTAGCTCACAAGCCAACAGCTTGCGATTCCGTTGGCTCATCCTCTTTATCTGTTGCCAGATTTATTCGTATGACATTATATTTATTCTTTTACCAATAAGATTCAGTGTGACATATTCTTTAAGACTGACTGTTTAATAAGCTTTGGCAACCAAAACAGGTTTTCGGCCGGTGACAACCAAAAGAATTGCATGATGTGCTGAATGGAACGCAATCCCGTTTCCATAGAATGTCTCCATCCTCCTTGTTGTTCCTTGCGACCGTATTTACCAAAGTTGCCATACCGCAAGACTATTGACATGATTTTGTCAACATACTTTTTGTCTCTATATGTGAGTGGGTAGGGGAAGAACTTTACATCCATACCAAGAACCTCTGTAAGTATTGAGCCGAAAGCCTTGAAAGCGCGGAGCAAACCGAGCCGTTCGAGTTTGGCTGTAAGCTCAGAAACTACTATCTCATCATGCTTGGCCTCAAAGAACATCATCCAGTCGATGAACTGTCGCAGTGCAATGCCTTCTTTCAGAAAATGATGGTAGATGTGTACGAACAGATAGATAGCATTGAGGGTAGGGGGCAGTGTAGGAACCTCAACACCATTGATCACGACATGGTCGAGTACTTCTTCGAAATAGCTTTCTATCAGTTCATCCCAGTACCGTTGTTTGCTACCGCTGGCGAATACTGCTGTGTGATAGTGCATCTCGAATGGGACTCCATCCTTGGTAAATTCCAAATGCTGACCGGAATGGTCGTCTGTTATCGTAACTTTCTTTTCCAATAAAGATTTGGCCCTGTCCCAATCCCTCTTGAACACATAGAAGTCAACATCTCCACTCGTCCGCATCTCAGGCGTTGGATAGTACGATGCAACGGTCTGTCCCTTAAACACAAAGAAGCCTATGTCATTACTATGCATGAACTTCGCGAGCCATGCAACAGCGTCATCCGTCTTCGTATTTCGTCTGACAATCTTTGTGTATTCCCCCATCCAATCCATCACATCATCCTCAGATGGCTTATTGGCGACATCCCCAAGTCTTTGGATGCCTTGCCAAAATATTCCAATGATGGTTTGTTTCTTGGCAAAAGATAAGAGCTCCTGCCAATCAATCTTTGAAATACCTACAGGAGCCTTACCTGTTGGGTGCTGGCACCAACGTAAAAAATTAATGTAATCACTGAGAACAGACATTCTCATACTTTTCTTGTAACAGATGTATTCTATTCTTTATAAAAAACTCGTTGACAAATAACTCCCTTGACTTCTTGCCCATCTTGTCACATAGTTCGTCGTTTTTTGCAAGTTCTATAATTTTATCAGCGAAGTCGTTAACAATCAAAGGCAGAAGGTATCCATTAATCCCATTCTTTACACAGTCCTTGTTTCCAACAACATTACTCGCGATAACGGCTTTACCTACTGACATTGCTTCAATGACGGCCAAAGGTAAACCCTCATAGATCGCAGTTGATAAGTAGAACGAGGATCTTCTGACATATTCCATGCAGTCAGCATGGCTCACCCAAGGCATCAGCATGATATTATCTTCAATATGTAGGTTCTGTATCTTCTGCTTAACTTCTGTCAATTCGGGTGAATGATAACCGACACCGAGTAAAACGAATTTTAGGTTACATCCTCTATCCTTGCATTCCTTTACAATGTCCAATAAAAACAAGACGTTCTTCTGATAGCTGGGCCTGCCGATGTAACATGCATAGGGAAAATCCAAGTCGACCTTCTTTCCTTGTTCCAACGAAGCATCGGGAACTGCATTGTGCCATACCAAAGCATGTCTTTCATCATAACCAACTTCTTCTTTGGCCATTTCCTGCTCCGATTCAGAACAAGCAAACACGAATGTCTTGAATTTTGTTATCTTCTCAATAGCAAGAAATATTTTTCTTTTCAACTTAGAGGACGTGCATAGATACGAAAAAGCATGGGGCGTATAACATGTAGGCGTGTGGGTAAGCCATCCAGCTGTTCTGCCAATCACTCCTCCTTTGGCACTATGGCAATGGATAATATCTGGCTTCTCCTTCTTAATGATTTTTACTGTTTGCAAAAGAGCCTTTAGATCCTTGAAGGGATTCAGACTGCGATAGAGGGAAATGTGATATTCAGGAACAGCCTCACCGTCTCTCATCACTGGGTTGTGTTTATCTCTATCTCCACAAACAATTATGTAGTCATTGTGAGCCTTATTGTAAGCAATAGAGTTCCTGATGTAGATATCCAACCCTCCAATCATTTGACCGACATGAAGTATCTTCATGCTGCCCTCCTTTCTTCATTATAGTGGAAGGCAACAGACACTATCAGAGCCTTATTTTGTTCTGCCCCCCCCATTGAAATTAATCCATCAAACATGTTTATATGCTGTTTTACTACTCTATTTATGTCATATTTGCTTTTTGCTTTCCTTAAAGCCTTCTGTCTCATTTCCTCAGCCTCATTAGGATGGTTGCGAAGCCAAAGTACCTTATCTGCTGCTTGCTCTGGATTGTCAATATCAACTAAGAATCCATCTTCGCCATCTTCTATAAGACTAGGGATTGCGTCAGCTCTGGCTGCGACGACATTCTTCTCCGCCGCCATATACTCGACGATGGCGAGCCCGAAACCCTCCCATCGGGAAAGAAGCATTGCTACATCAAAATCCTTTAGATAGCTATAAGGCTTATCTGTCCAACCTGTCACCACAAGATGAAGTCCATGCTGTTGTGCGAAATCTTCAATCTCTTCTCGCTGTTCGCCATCACCGACTATTATAAATGCGGAGTTCGGTATCTCCTTATGAATGATTTCTGCTGCCCTAATAAACACATCTGGAGCTTTCTGGGCTGACAACCGTCCTATCATGCCTACCACAAAAGCATCATCGGCGATGCCTAAATCTAAGCGTTTGATTGGTACTGCCATCCTCACAGCATTTATATCAATGCCATTAGGGATCAAAGCCAACTTGTCCTTTGGTGCTACATTATTACATATAGCCGACTCACGCTCCGCCTCGGATATACACACAATCCTGTCTGTTATATGCTCAAGTACTTTTTCCATTAATAGGAACATTACATTCTTAAATCCCATATTCTCTTAATATTCCTTAATTATCAATTAAAGTTCAAGGTTATTTTGCGGGTGAAACAAAAATATCATACCTTTGCAGTATCTCATCAACCACGTTGTTGAAGGAGTTACGGGGTCGTATGATTTTCATGCGACCCTTGCTTTTCTCTATTCATAATGTCAAAAATAAGTTCTTCAAGAGTATAAACCCTATTATTAACATGATTCAGCCATTGCCTATATTCCTTTGTTTTCTTTCGTATCTGATGATTGTATTCAGCGCAAAAGGCTGTCCATGGTAAAACATAATCTGCACGAACCTCAAAAATGACAAAATAATTGTCTTCTATGTCGATATTACCATTCTCATCTTCAGCTTGAAGCCAAATGCATACGCGATGATGACCTTTACGTTCTTCTTCCCAAAAGCATAGATTGTAAGCATCAGCATTTTCTATTGTAGGACGACACCAAGGCAATCTTTCACTTCTCCTCATGTCAGGAATTCTCTCATCTTCTATATTACCCTTATGAGTCATATGATAGAAAGTGTAAGCTCTGTCCTGAAAAACAGGTTGATATTTTAATCGAAATACGACTTGACCAACTTTTGGCTTACTATCTATGAAATCTCGTTTGAATATTGCATAAAGGACGTCCATATACACGTCCCAATTGCCGAAATTATTGAACGGTATAATTTCTGGAAGTAAGTTTATATTGACTGACATATCACACGTTCCTTTCACTCCATACAAAAATGTTTACCTTGTCCTCACGAAGAAGAGTAGACATGGTCAATTGGTATTTTGAACGTTCACGCATCAATCTTACAAGTTCTTTCTTGGACTCGCTTGCTAATTTATGCTTATCATCTCTTTCCAATCTGTTTGCATAAGTCACGCATCCTATTAGAAAGTCAGCCAATTCTATTAATTCTACTTCGTGAGACTTGACTTGTTGGATCTTTTTTATACATCTTCTGTCAAAATCAAGCATATTATTGCTAAGTACTTCACGAAGTTTTTTCGTCTTCTTTCCTCCACGAGTATCTTTTATATCCAAGTAAATGCTATAGGAATTACTTGGACTGATAATAGCCTTTAGCATGTCGAAGTACATTTTATAATAGAACTCATCATGCGTTTGATGGAAAGCCTCGTGATTAAGCACACGTTTATCAGGTACGATAATAATTCGAAGGTGAATGTCTGAATTATCAAAGAAATAATTCATTACATCCTTGTAATATGATAACTTAGAAGGAGAAACTCCATTCCATTTTAATTCATTTGTAGACTTTAATCCGTGCTCTACTTTTAATTGTCGAAGTCTAGTGAATATTTCATCCTTTTTAGAAAATTCGCACCATACACCACCTATAGCCATGACTGGAATACCGTCATGTTCCAAGTGGCAACTCTCATCACAATATATATTGTATTCCATATTTACTTAGTTATTGCTTTGTAATAAGCATCATAATTAAAATTCTTAATATCTTCACTTAGCGCAACTTCAACTCCTTTTTTGTTGTTACTCTTGTATTTTTCAAAAAATATCTTTATAAATTGAAGCGTGTATCTATCATCGTAATCTTGCTTGCTTTCTAAATTCATAATTGCCTCCTCTAATATACCATCTTTCACCAAAATATCTTTAAGATAAGGATTCAGAATCAAAATAGCCCTTCCTTTGCCCAAGGTCTTATAATAATGAGTTACAAATCGGCTAATAAATTTATCTGGATACGAACTAATATATTTTTCCATAATAAAAGAAGCTTCAGCATCTCGCTTAAATTTATCTGTATTTATATCCTTCTTTTTTGCAGGAATAAAACCTAGTTGAATGGCTGCATCTACGTTCCAATTTTTACTTTCAATTATTTCCATATAAGTAGTAAATAAACTAAGATTTAAGTCACGGAAGTCTTCCATGTTATATGCATAATCTTTAATTAGGTTAGGTTCATCTACAAAAGCCCTATAGCAAGCCAATATATATTTCGAAGCTATAAGGGGATTATTAGATAATGTATCGGTAATCCATCCATTTAGAATTCCCAACCAATTTTCTTTGTTTGTTATATTGTATTGTTTTACTCTTATTATCTTCTCCACATCTTCATCCCAGAAGAATTGATTTAGGTATACATGATAATTAGTTGATTTTGAATAATAATTGCAAGCCAGGAGTAATTTAAAGAACTTCTCTAAATGGGAATAAGTTCCCCAAGATAGAAGGCTCCTTGTTAGAAAATACGAAGAAACGTCACTTTCATAACCATTTGCAAACCAAGATTTAAGTTGTAAGACGGCATCTTGATAATCCAAAGTAAATAATCTCACAAAATCGTCCCTCCTCAAATGTGTTGATTCGTAATCATAGAAATAGAAATCAAAAGAAGCCCTATTATATAATCGGTTTGATCGTTCATAAAACCAGTTCTCTGTATGATTAGATTGTGAAGGGAAAACTGATCTAAGAATATCTATACATCGTGGGAAATCCTTTATCTCCGCCTTTACATCTTCGCCTTCATCGCTTTTTCCTTTACTTACCCAGTTCTTAAGATAAATAATATCATCATCGTAATTTCCGAACATAGAAGAGCCTAATTCTACATAATATTGCTCACGTAACTTGTCGTACTCTTCTTTGTACCTACATTTTATCAATGACAATAGAAAATAGTCCCATAATACGACGTCATTTTGGATCGTTTCGTAGTCATATATAAATTGGTTAACGAACCGTTTTACGTCACGTATTGTAAAAAGGTACTTGTCAATAAAAATACTCGTATTTTTTATAAGACTATCAATTCCCTTTTTATTAGATACCGTTATATTTTTGTTGTCAATAGCTTGATATAATAATTTCGTCAATAAATCCCTTCTTTTATATGTAGGTTGTTGAGGAAGTGTTATCTCAATAGAAAAATACTTATCGGCAAAAGCATCATTAATGCCATTTCTAAGGTACATATTAATAGATCTATCAAAATGCGTCTTATCCATAGATGTCACGAAGATAGTATTTTTAAAAGCTGCATTCTTATCGATAAGCTTCAACACTTCAATTATTTCTTCCCCAGTGAGTCTGTCTGTGTCATCAATAAAAACGATAAGTTTTTTACCTATTTTAAGAAGTGCATCTTCTATAGTTTCTTTTCTTTCTTCAATAGAAGGCTCTTCTAGTATAGATACTATCGGAATATAAACTTTTGCTAAGTTTAAAGCTCTTATATAATATCCCATAAGGGAGCTTATGCCGGTATGATACTTTGCCAATTCTTGTCTTATAGCCTGCAAGAGATCTCTTTGTATATTTCCCTTATTTTTTGATGATCTAGGGTAAAAATTGACAATTATAAAGTCCCCACTTTTAACAAGTACTTCTTTCAGCAGATTAATGAAAGAAGTTTTCCTTCGCCCCATTGCCCTGTAATAGCTATGCTAAAAGAACTTGCATTTACAGGTGTTCCTTTAAGATATGTATACGCTTTATTGACTGAAGCACCAAAATTAAGTAAATCTTCTTTCTTATATCTTATGGGATTGTCATCTATAAACTGTTTATCATTTTTATCGCCTGTAATATCTTTTTTCTTTCTTGACCAAAATTTACAAGAAGCAAAGATTGTATATGCAGGCCATATTAAAATGAAATCAGAATATGCTATATTACCAACTAAAATAGTAAAAGCATAAGTTTCATCAAAAAATCTGTCATAAACATAGATCAGAGTAAGAAATAACATCCATGCTTGAAAATCATGCGATATAATTCTACGGTTTTTAAACGCTAAATAGAATTTGTAGCAACTTATTACGATGAATATTATAGTTATGAAAGCTAATGGAATGGAACTTTCTACATTGGTTATAGGTATAATAAGTCTATTGATTATATCATCTACATATCCTCTTTCTATTAAATATAACAGAAAAGCAATAATTGAAACACCAAATGGTCTTAAAAGCTTTATAATCTTCATTTAATTTGTCACTCTAATTTGTTCTGCGTCTTCTGCTATCTGCGAGAGCAAGAATCGAGCGGAATCTCTACCGCATATTGAATGCCCAGCCATGCGGATTATACACTACTTTGCAATGAGTGCCTATAGCTGCAATCCGTCCGAATACACCAGCAAAACTGCTATGGCAATAAACTATATCTGGCTTGCTAATAGATATAGCTTTACGCACTTGCCTGATAATCTTTATCACAGCTACAGGATTAAAGGTTTGTCGCATATCAGTGATATAACATTTATCCACGCTATCCTTCAACTTATCAGTATTAACGGTGTTAGAGCAAACCAACGCCTGACTTATCCCTTTATCTTTCAGCCGTGGCACGAGCATCTCCAAATACCGCTCCACACCACCTGCGCATTCTACTATATGGGTTATTTTCATTTCAAAACAAATTATAAGTTCCTGCCATGACAATTTTTGAATTTCTTGCCACTGCCACATGGACATGGATCATTTCTGCCTATGTGTTTATATGGATTTACATAAGGTTCTTGTGAATCACCATCAGAGAACCATCTCTTTAAATCTTTTGGCTTTAACTTTGACAAGAAATTAGCAGTTGCTTTTGTGTGGTCTGGATCTGGGTCTTCTACTTCTTCGGTTGTTTCCCATTCTTTGTTATCTGGTATAGCTTTGCGAGCCTCTTCATAAAATGGGAACTCTTCTATTCTATCACATTGTCCAAACTTTGAGAATATAGCAAGGTCGTGATAGTACTTCGAGAAATCTTGTTCAGTAATAAATAGCTGTTCGTCTTTAAGAGGATCATAATCTTCACCTTTTTCTTTAGCTTCTTTTAATCTAACCCAGGCAGCATAAATACGATCTAACTTTCGCAACCTATAAAGTTTTCTTTTTGGAGGAGTGGATAATCGAGCTACATCAATTCCAATTTTCTTATATTGATCTAAAGTACGACCTTCCTCACGTTCCTTTTCTCGTATTGCAAGCAAAGCTTCCTCTCTTGCAGGATCATAAAAGTCATAAGATGTTTCGACTATCCAATCCCTTACATTCCAAAAATGCCGCCTGTCAATGTTAACCGTTTTTTCTTGAGAATGCCAATCGTTAAGAAAGTTTCGATCAACTGTTATAGGACCGATAGTCAACTCTTCGTCAGATGGACTATCATGGAAGAATACCATTACAAGGTCATTATACATTACGACATAGGGTGAACATTCTTTCCTATAACCCAAAATACCCTTATCGCCATCATCCCTTAATCCATCTGCACGAAAAATGGCATATTTCCAATTACCCAAATCTGAATCTGATTCTATTATTTCTTTTTCCGAAGATAAGATGTTATCGTTTAACAGCTCTCTTAATGGCAGTTCATCGTGCATGTCCATGAAGATACTCATGCTACCCATTGACATACGCCAAAGCACAGAAAGCCAAAATAGATATGACAACCGTGGATTAATATTTTTCTTTTGCCCATTGTAATATTGAGCATAAGCAGTCTCCAATATTCCGAAACGTTTTTCACATACGGAGCAAAGTTCATTGTCATACTCAATTTGGTTTACATTATTGTCTATATCTTCTTCGGTAACTTCTGTTTTACCTTCCCCTTGAGCCCATCGCCACGCAGGAACTTGTTGCCCGTAAAATGTGCAGTTTTTCTCCGCCTTGTTCAAGAAGTCATGATTTAATGCCTCATTGAACCTCTTTCCTTTACCATTCCAAGAAAAAGTCGGAGCAGTCAAGAAATTAGGAACCATATGTGCTCCAGTGTTATTTGCCGGTTTCTTTTTGCAAAGGACGCAACTCGTATCTTCTCTTGGTACAACCAAATTCTTTTGCTTTTTCAACGGCTTGATTATTTTCTGTATCTCACCTTCCAGATCTACCAGTTTATTCCGCTCTTCCTGTGTATATTCTCCTAAGTTTACAAGTGATACAAGCATTCCAAAAGTCTTCTCTCCTTCTTTTTGGGCAGAATCATTCATGTTGTTGAATGCCTTATACTTCAAACTGGCAATAACTAACTCACTATAATTGACAGCAGACTCAAAACCATAATCTTCACTTTGCTTGTCTAATTTAGTTAAAGCCTTAGCAACAACATTTTATTTTTCGAGCATCAACTCTGGATTTTTAGCATTGACTGCGTCTACTAACTCATTTGCTAGTTTGTTTTCCATGCTTGTATTCCTTTAAAAGTGATAAATGATTAATTTGGATAGAAAACTTTTAGGCCGATAGACTCTCCCCACTGTTTTGAGATAAGTCTTGAGGCTATATAATTCCCGACAGGTGTAGGTTTTAATGATCTAACATTGGCTTTATTGTATAAATTTATTGCAGCCTCCCAGTTCGGGTCAAGGCGGATAAAGAATTGCTTTACTTCCTCTTCCGTAAAAGGTGAAAATAAATTTAGTGCTTCTAGTATTTGTTCTCTGTGTTCGTTAAAGAAAGGATCTTGAAAGATTTGATTCAAAACAGTTTTACTAGATATTGCTATAGTAACGTTGTTATGTGGCGTTAATACTTGAAATACATTCATCAATTTCATAAAGTTATTAACATCATTTATCCCCACAATTCCATCATTACCATATTTTTCTAGTCCAAACACATTTAGAAATTTATGAAAGGAATCAACGTCGTTTATAGGATGCGTAAAAAATAATTCATGATTTTCTAAACATTCCTTTTCAAATAAGTCATGAGAATTAATCCCTGATATACCAAATGCACAATTAGACTGTTGCAAGAAAGAAATATCAAGAGCAGAAATTCCGTTCGAGTATTTTAAATAAGGTGAAATACAAGTAAACCATTTTTTGAGCAAATTATTTGCGCCATTGTAAGTAAGATTTCTGTAAGATATTAAAACTAAAAAAGCAAGTGCTTCTTTAGACAATTTAGGAAGTACTTCAATAGCCTCATCAATAAGATTTTGCTCCGTCGTATGTTCTTCAACTTTAATTCTTTCGATTAAAAGGTCAATCAAGTCTTCACGTTGTTCTTCATCTCCACTCTTGGCATATCCAAGTGCAGCTTTACGAGTTGCAAATTGTATGGACGGCTCATTGAAACGATTGATCTTTGCATTTACTTTTTCTTCTACGACTTCTTCTAATCTCTTACTAAAGTCTAAAACTCTTTGTTGCGCTGTAACCTTTGCTTGAGCTGCATAAGCCGCAATCTTAGATTCAACCAGCGTATTTACAATCGGAATGATGTCTTTAATCTCTAGCCCATTCTGGTAAATAATGTCTCTGCCAGCTTGATTAACTGTTGAATTTTCAACATTACCCGTCTCTTGCTTATTTTCTTTGTCTAACATCCTTAATATCTCTTCCTGCTTGATTAACTTGTGAATTATTCACATCTCCTATTTTTTGATAGTTACTTTTATCTTCTTTATGTAGAAGTTCATAGACAAGAGTGATAACTGCACAAACACCCATTACAACAGTCCATATCCACTCATTATTCTTTAACCAATCTATCATTATTGATAAACTTTTAATTTCCTGATTAAGAAACCAGAGGAATTTCTCCTCTGGGAAAGACACTGATGTCTTTCTAGCTTAAACACTCTGTCACTCCTGCTTAAAGGTTCCGATGTCAGCGATGACGCTCATCGTGTCTTGAACTAAAGACAGTATTCCAAATGGAGAGGAGCATGCAAAAACTAAACACCATCAACGAATAAGACTGTCAAGTCGAATAATAATTTCAGCTAAGCAGCATAAGCCTTTCAGTATTGACTAACTCTTTTCTAATCTATACGCTTTTTGTGATAAGTCATTACATCTAAAGTTGTAGTTCGAATTTCCAACACTGAAATTAAAACTATACTTGAAATCCGAATTTTTATTTTTTTTAATGTTCACGATGTCCATCTGTTTGCAATCAAGTCTCCTGCTTATTTCAGCAAAAACTTTCGATCGGGAATCATCTACATACGACTTGTCAAAGGCTCTCAATTCCTCTAACGAATCAAATTCATTGATAATTCCTGGTTGAAACTTCCGAATCTTCATCAGTGGCAACTCCTTCAGATGCTTAATATAAACATCTTCCCAATAGCCTTGACGAGTTTTTTCATATTTGTACTCCTCAACAAGTATCTTCTTGAAAATATCAGAGAAATCCTTAGAAAAGTAAACATGACCAATCATGTACCATGCATTTGCGCCGCCAACTGTAACATTGATGATATTGTCGTCCTTATCACAAGTAAGACAATATTCATCTGTTTCGCCATCAGCATACTCTGCTGAATATTGTGAACATGCAGGATGCTCGTCGAACACATTTTCTGTGAAGTAGTTGTCAGATGAGCAAATCCAAGTATCGCCAAGCTTATCAAGGACGCACATAAGTGTTGAAGTATTATTGTAACGGGCATAGTCTGGATTATAGGCAAGGCTGACGCCGAATTTATCTTTCAAATAGTCGAACTTATCAGCCATATAGCCCGTAACAATCGTGATGTCGTCAACTCCAGCCGCCTTTAATTGCTTTATCTGACGTTCTATGAGGATTTCGCCTTTTACTTCAAGCAACCCCTTCGGGCGCTCCCAACACAAGGGAACGAAGCGAGAAGATGTGCCGGCCGCCATAATTATTGCATTCATTTTCCAGTCGAATTAGATTCTACAGTTTCAGTTGTGGTTGAAGTCTTCTTCTTTATCAGTGTTGCCAAAGAAACGCCACCTATAATCATCAGTGAACCAAGGACTATAGTCCATGTGAGTTGGCTGCCAATCAATATAAATGTAAACACTACAGCCCAAAAGCTATATGTAACATTGAAGCAGAGAGCTTTTGCTGCACCTATCAAGTCTATGGAAGTGTACCACATGAAGAAACTGCTCATGCCTACTAATGCAGTAAAGAAGATGAGCACCCAACAAGGCATATAGCTGAATACTGCGCGTGTCCCTTCTATCGCATTTCCATAACCGCCGAGCATCAGAGGTGCAACTATAAAAAGGTATACAGCACCGGAAGTTACTTCACGAATAAGCAAAGCCATCTGTGGATCTACGTTTCCTTCTTTCATGCCATATCCGCAAACAACACCTTCCGTTGCCCATCCAACTGCTGCCACAAGTGCAAAGAGAATTCCTTCACTAATATTGATATTGACATCACCAGAAGGGGAATAACCAATAATGATGATACCAAGTATACAGATAATCAGTCCTATCCAACCCCGAAGTTGTACTTTCTCTTTTAATATTAAGACAGCAAGGGCTGAACCAAGCAAAGGATAACAGGCCGTTATTGTCGCTGCTAAAGCTGGACCACCTTTAGAAATCGACATCAAATAGAATGTCATTGCAAGTGGGCCTCCAAATAATGCGCCCAAAGCACAGAACATTCCGTCGCGGCTGCGATACAATCTCGGAAAATCTTTTAATCTTCCCTTTGCGCCCATTATTATCAACATCCAAATAGCTGCAAATACATCATGCAGCATACTACAGATGAATGTGCCTCCAACCAGCAGGATAGGATTGTCAACAAAAGGAGCCATAGCCATGGCAATGCCAAGCATCACAGCATCCAATCCCCATGTCATGCCGGAACCTATACCAGCAACATATCCTTTTCTTACTAACGCTTTACTATTTGCC
>OKRY01002320.1_pt1 | contig 14945 bp, 14 predicted proteins | sample 1601121 | NCBI WGS metagenome assembly OKRY01 (sample SAMEA3541546, study PRJEB24748) | human gut metagenome | biome: human gut; feature: human-associated habitat; material: faeces | place: China | collected 2012
TTTCGCCCGGTTCTAAGATCGGACATACTCCGCGGAAATAACCCATCGCAGCTATTGCCGGATGACAACCTCCCGCATCAACGCATATCGCTGGCCTGCACGACTTGTATCGCACAAGCCTTTTGCAGCCGAGAGATATTTTATCACATCTTCGTCTATTTGGCAAGTGTTTTTTGCAGAAAATTACGATTTTTCTTTTTTATTTTCTCTGTTTTGTCAATAGCCGCATTTTCTGTGCAAGATGCACAATCTCAGCGCTTTTTGCCGGTGGAAAACTCCCCCGCGTCCCCTTTGCAGCATCAGTATGGGCGGAAAAGGCGGGGGTTATACCTATTATATAGGATAACCCCCGCCCGTGAAAATAGACTGCCGGAGCGTCCGCGGACGCTCCGGCAGTCTGAAATTATAAAGTTTTCTTCCGCTGAAGATGCGCAGAGCAGCGCGGCGCGCAGTTCAGATCATTTCTTCTTCAGCTGTTCTTCCAGCCCTTCCCGCGGGGTGATGTAGACGGTGGTGTACACCTCGTACAGCACCATGCCGGGCTTGGCACCGTTTGCTTTCCAGATGTTCTTCACCTCGGTGGTGTCCACTGCCACCTTGGCGCCGGTGCCCGCCTTGTAGGCGCTGGAATGGATGACCGCCAGCTCCGCCGCTTCCTGCTTGGTGGTGTCCGGGATGTCTTCGCCCCGGCTCATGACCACAACATGGCTGCCGGGTGCCTTCTGCACATGGAACCATAAATCCTTGCCCCGGGCGGTGTGCAGGGTGAGCTTGTCGTTCTGGGCGTTGTTGCGGCCTACCAGAATCTCAAAGCCGTCGCTGGAGGTATAGCGCAGAAAGTCCGCAGGCTTCTGCTTTTTGTCCCGCTGCTTGTAGTATTTCAGGTACCCCTGATTTTTCAGTTCCATGCGGATCTCGTTCAGCGCGGCTTCACCGGAGGCACTTTCCACCTCGTAGAGCACCGTTTCCAGATAAGCGATCTCTTTTTCACCCTCTGCCAGCAGGTCTACCAGCATCCGGGCGGCGGTCTGCTTCTTTTTGTAGTTCTTAAAGAAGTTCTGGGCGTTCTGGCTGGGGCTGAATCGCAGATCCAGCGGGATGGTCACCTCTTTGCCCTCGTCGTACCAGTTGGGCACGGTCAGGCTCTTCATGCCCTTTTGCGCCAGATAGAGGTTGGCAGACAGCAGCTCGCCGTACAGGCGCAGCTTTTCGCTTTTGCCGCTGGCAGCAAGCTCCTCCTGCCGGGCAGCCTGCTTGCGCAGGGCACGGTCGTACATATTGTGCACCGCCTTGTGCAGCTCCTTGCTCTTGGTGCGCAGCCGCTCGGCGCGGTCCTTCTCGGCGTAGTAGCCCTCCAGCATCGCGTTGAAGGACGGCCACTCCCGGATGGTGTACTGCTCGCCGTACTGCTGCGGACGGAAGAAGGTATACTCCACCGGCTTGCCGTCCGGCGCGGTGACGCTGCAGGGACAGCCGCCCTGCGCGTGCAGTTCCTTCAGCTCGTCGATTGCTGCCATCAGGCTGCGCTTCTGGGCATCGGTCAACTCGTTGGCAGGCAGGTGCTCGCCGTCAAAGGCGCGCCATGCGGCCTCCCGGCAGACCACCGGCCCTACACCGGCCACCGTCTTGTTCAGGGCATCCGCCACCGGCAGCTCCCGCTGACAGGCCGCTGCCACGATGGATGCGCTGCTCACCAGCAGAAAATCCGGGCGGGCGGGCTTGGGCGGTGTGGTGTAGGGCAAGCCCGGCAGCAGCTGCCGGACATCGCTGTCCTCAAAATCCACCCGCTTGAGGGCATCAATAATTTTGCCGCTCTGCACCAGCACAAGGTTGGAGTAGCGTCCCATCAGCTCCGCGCACAGGGTGTTGCGCACAAGGTCGCCCATCTCGTTGGTGCACTGAAAATCAAAGTAGACGATGCGGTCACCCGGCTCCATGTGCACATCCAGCAGTCTGCCGCCGGTCAGGTGCTTGCGCATGAGCATACAGAAGGAGGGCGGCGTCTCGGGGTTTTCAAAGGTCTCCTCGGTCAGGCACACCCGGGCAGAGCCGCTGCGGGCAGACAGCAGCAGCGCGTAGGTATCGGTGCGGGTGCGCAGGGTGATGACCAGCTCATCCCGGGTCGGTTCAAAAATTTTTGCGATCTTGGCATCGGTCAGGGTGGCTTTCAGCTCCGCTGCCGTCAGTGCCAGTGTCGCGGCATCCAGTGCCATAGTGTTTACCTCGTTTTATCTATAACCCTCTCAGTCGCCTGCGGCGTTGCCAGTTTTTCGGTTTATGCTGAAAGACCTCCCCCTTTCGGGGGAGGTGGCATTGCGCAGCAATGACGGAGAGGGTTCTCTTTTTATAAATAAGTATACGGGTCGCGGTTCTCGGTGCTCACCAGCACCTCTACCTCCGGCAGGGCGGTGCGCAGAGCAGCCGCCACAGCGGCGGTCACCGGGAACTCGGTGGCGTAATGCCCCGCCGTAATGAGGGAAAGCCCCAGCCGCTTGGCGTCCAGTGCATGGTGGTGGTTGGCTTCGCCGGTCAGCAGACAGTCCGCGCCCTCGGCGATGGCTTCGGCAAACAGACTGCCGCCCGCGCCGCTGATGACCGCCAACCGGCGCACCGGCTTTCCGGCATCGGCAAACTTCACCTGTACTGCCGTGCCGGTATCCGGCGCGTTGCACAGGGCAGCCAGCTTACGCTGCGCCAGCGCGGCAAGTTCCGGCACGGTGATGGGGTCGATGTCCCCTACCCGGCCGCAGCCGTCTGCAAAGGCGGTGCGCTGCCGGATACTGAAAAGATCCGCCAGCACATCGTTCACCCCGCCCTCAGCGGCATCCAGATTCGTGTGCATACAGATGGCGGAAATGCCCGCCTGCACCAGCTGATAGGGTACATCGGCGGGGCACAGCCGCTTGAGCGGGTCAAAGATGACCGGGTGGTGCGCCACGATGACTGTGCACTGCTTTGCCGCAGCTTCTGCCACCACCTCCGGGGTGATGTCCAGCGTCACCAGCACCCGGCGCACCGCGCCGCCGCAGTCCACCAGCAGGCCGGGGTTATCCCAGTGCTCTGCCAGTTCCGGCGGGGCAAGCCGCTGCATTACTTCGTATACCTGCTGTACCGTGGTCATTTCAGTTTCCCTCTTTCAGAATGGCATCCATCTCTGCTGCAAGCGCACTGCCGTCCGGCACGCCCATCCGCATCCGGGGCAGCTTTGCCCGCTGCCACGCGGCGTAGCCCGCGCCCTCCGGCCAGCGGGCGGTGTCCCCCAGCAGACATTGGGTAAAGGTGGGTTCTATCACCTCGCCGGTGTACTCTGCCGCCATTACCGCATACCAGCGGCCTGCGGCCTGCACCGGACGGTCGGCCACAAGGGCAAAGCCGTGCTGCCACAGCCAGCGGCGCAGCTCGCTGTGCCGGGTGGCGGGCACCATGACAAGGCGTGGCCCGCCCACAGCGGACACCCACGGCGCTTTCTCAATAATCTCCCATGTGGTCTGCGCCGACACGCCCGCCAGCACGATGCTGCCCACCTCCCCGGCAGACAACACAGAAAGACCGTCGCCAAGCCGAAGCTCAGCGCGGTCCAGACAACCTGCATTTTCCAGCGTCTGCCTTGCCTTGGCCAGCGGGCCGGGGCGCAGGTCTGCCCCGATGACCTTCGGGTATCTGCCCGAAGCCGCCAGCACCGCCGTCAGCTTGCCGTGGTCACAGCCGATGTCCGCCACCGGCTGTCCCGGGCGCACCAGCTGGGCCGCAGCGGTCAGACGCGCATCCAGTGTGGGCAGCACTCAGGCCTTCTTGGCTGCCAGATGGGTGTTCAGCTTCTCCAGCAGCTCGTCGCAGTTCACGCCGTGCACTTCGCAGGCTTCCTCGATGGTCTCTCCGCGGGAGGCCGGGCAGCCCAGACAGTGCATCCCGATCTCCATAAAGTAGGGTGCGGTGGTCTGGTCCATATCCAGAATGTCGCCGATGATGGTATCGCGGGTCACCTGCTTGGGTGCGGTGTGTGCCTCTTTTTTGAGCATATTGAAAATATCAAACATGATAGCTTTTCCTTTCTGTTTTGGGTGAGATACAGTATAACCTACTGTTCCTCTATACTATACCCCAAACCGGGGCAGTTTTGCAAGAGCCTTGCGGAAATCCGCTTACCCCTCCGCCTGATAGTCCTTTTCCAGCGAGAAGCCGCGCCCGCTTACCTCGGTAACATGGCTCACGATCATAAAGCAGGTGGGGTCGATGGCATGCGCCAGCTTTTCCAGTCTTGGCAGCTGCCGGTTGGAGACCACGCTCAGCAGCACCGATTCCGGCTCCCGCAGGTAGCCGCCCTCGCCGTGCAGGATAGTCACGCCGCGGTCCAGCTGCGCAAAAATAGCGGCGCAGATCTCATCGGACTTGGCACTGATGATCTTTACCTCGGTGCGGGTGGTGCCCAGCATGAGCACCTTGTCCAGCACGACCGTGTAGATAATGGCCATCACCACGCCGTACAGGGACTGCCGCACCGGGCTGAACGCCGCCTGCGCCGCCAGAATGACAAAGTCGAAAACCATCATGGTGCTGGACACCGGCAGGTGGAACCACTTGTTCAGCACCAGCGGGGGGATATCCATGCCGCCGGTGGAAGCACCGGCGCGGATGGTGATGCCCAGCGAGATGCCGATGCCAAAGCCCGCGAATACGGTGTTCAGCACCAGATCATCGGTCAGCACAAGATCACCCAGCAAGCGCTCCCACAGTGCCATAAAAAAGGGACTGAGCACCGTGCTTGCCATGGTGTTCAGGGCAAAACGGCTTCCCAGCACCCACCAGCCCAGCAGCAGCATGACCACGTTGACCACGAACAGCACTGCGGACACCGGCAGTCCGGTGACCTTGTTGAACGCCAGTGCGATACCGGTAGCACCGCCGGTGATGAGGCCGGAGGGCATCAGAAATAATACCACAGTCAGCGCATACATCGCGTTGCCCACCACGATGGACAGTGCGTTGAAGAGCTGCTGTTGCTTGTGTGTTAATTGCGTCATCTTCATCTTCCTTTGTTTATAGTTGAAGTATCTTCTACTATGATAACGAAAATATCCGCATTTATCAAGCCTTCGGCGATAAATGCGGATATCGGGATCGATTTTTAAGGGGTCACAGGGCAACTTCCGGCTGGGCCTCGTCCTCTTCCATCAGCCGCAGACCGGCGGTATCGGTCACCGGTAGTGAGAACACGATGGCGCCCGCCTTGGGGTTTGCCCCCTCCATAATGGCCTTCATGATGGTGTTCTTCTGGCTGGTGCGGCTGACGATGAGCACCAGCTCCTTTTCGTTCACCAGTTCCACGCCCAGAAAGGCGGCTGCACCCTCCATGCCGGTGCCCTTTGCGTGGATCACCGTGCCGCCGCCTGCACCGGCGGTGCGGGCAGCATCCATAATGGAGCCGGTGTAGCCCTGATTTGCCACCACCAGCAGCAGTTCGTAGCGGGTATCCTTCAAGGTGCTCTCCTCCTTCCATGTAAGGGGCTGGTGCTCGGTGAGGAACATCAGCGCCCGTTTGCCGCCGATGCTGCTCAGCGGCACAATGAACGCAATGCCGGTGCCCGGCACATCGATCTGCATTTTGCGGCGCAGATCCTTCTGGATCTTCTGCCAGCTCTCTGCCGTTACCACAGCCAGCAGCACCGCCTTTTCGGTCTTTTCCAGCCCAAGGGTGGAAAGCGTCTCCTGCACCGCCGTGCCGGAGCCCACGGTGCGCATACTTACCGTTACGCCATGGCTTTTGTACAGCTGCAAAAAGCCATCGGTAGAGCGGCGGTCGGTGATGGTGATCATCAAAAACAAACTGCTCACGTTCTGCCTCCTTTACAGCTCGATAATGGCGTCATCCGGCAGATCCGCAAACACGGTGGCAAGCACCGCAGCGGGCTGCGCCGTCCGTGCCTTGCGGGTGCGCAGCTGCGCCACCAACCCCATCATCTGCACGGTGATGAGCGGAGTCATGGCGACCATCGCCACCACGCCGAAAGCGTCGGTGACGATATTGCCGCCCACCGCCACGCAGGCACCCTGCGCCAGCGGCAGCAGGAAGGTTGCGGTCATGGGGCCGGAGGCCACGCCGCCCGCGTCGAATGCGATGGCGGTGAACAGCTTGGGCACCACAAAGGAGATGCTGATGGCGAACACATAGCCCGGCACAAGGAACCACAGGATGGAGATGCCGGTCAGCACCCGCACCATGGCAAGACCCACCGAGATGGACACGCCTGCGGAAAGTGCCAGACCCATGGCCTGCGCCGAGATGGCACCGTCGGTCACCTCTTCCACCTGCTTGTTCAGCACATAGACCGCAGGCTCGGCCTTGACGATGAAGTAGCCGATGAGCATTCCGATGGGAATGATCACCCAGCGCATCCCGCCGCCTGTCAGCACCTGACCCAGATAGTTACCGGCGGGCATAAAGCCCACGTTTGCGCCGGTCAGAAAGAGCACAAGGCCGATATAGGTATACACAAGACCTACGCCGATGCGCCCCAGCGTGCGGCGGTCCAGCCGCAGAGCGATGAGCTGAAATGCTCCGAACATCAGCACGATGGGCAGCAGCGAGCGGGCGATTTCAGCCAGATAGGTGGGCAGGCCCTCCCGGAACAGCTGCCACAGCTCCACCGAGTCTGCCACCTCCGGCAGAACAGGCGGGATGTAGGTGCTGTCCGCTGCGCGGAACGCGATGCCCAGCGTCAGCACTGCCAGAATGGGGCCGATGGAACACATCGCCACCAGACCAAAGCTGTCGTCTGCCGCGTGACGGTCGCTGCGGATAGCAGAAACGCCCACGCCCAGCGCCATGATAAAGGGCACGGTCATGGGGCCGGTGGTCACGCCGCCGGAGTCAAACGCCACGGCAAGGAACTCCTTGGGCACAAAAGCCGCCAGCAGAAAGATGAGCCCATAGAACAGCACCAGCAGCTTCGGCAGCGCAACGCCGATAAGCATACGCAGGAAGGCAAAGACCAGAAACAGGCCCACGCCCGCCGCCACCGAAAGGATCAGCGTGCCGCTGGGGATGGAGGGCACCTGATCTGCCAGCACCTGCAAGTCCGGCTCCGAGATGGTGATAAGGAAGCCCAGCAAAAAGCCGAGCACGAGGATGAGGGGCAGCTTGCGGCTGCGGGTGATGACTGCACCCACCCGCTCGCCCATGGGGGTCATGCTCATCTCTGCACCCAGAGTAAAGAACATGATGCCCACCACGATCATGGCAGCGCCCAGCAAAAAGCACAGCAGGATGCTGGGCGATACCGGTGCTACCGTAAAGCAGAGCCCCAGCACAATGGCCACAATGGGCAGCACCGCCTGCAGCGCCTCCAAAAGCTTTTCCCGCAGCTTGGGGAGCGATCGTCTGAGAATGATGTCCACCGCCTTTCGTCTGTATCCTGTTTGTACACTTTTGCGCAAGATATATTTATAGTATACGGATTCAGGACTATGCCGTCAATCCGCAGAAGGAAAAAACTTGAGCATATTCCATAAATTGTAAAAATATATTACTCACCTTTATGTCCTTCCCCGTGAAAATGGAATACCGGAGCGTCCGCAGACGCTCCGGTATTCCGAACTTATAAATAATTTTTCCGCTGAATATGCGCAAAGCAAATGCGGAGCGCATTCCAAATCGTCCCGCTTTACGCCTTTTTCGGCTTCAGCCAGCCGTCCACGGCGGCTACCAGCGCCTTGCCCCGGCGGCCAAGCAGACGGGGCAGCAGCACCCGCGCCATGGCCCATACGCCCGCAAAGTTGTACAGGATGATAACCAGCGTGATCAGCCCCGTCCACAGCCCGTACAGCGGCGGCTCTGCCAACAGCACAAAGGCCTCAAACACCAGCACAGCGGCATTTGCCAGCACCCGCGCCGGGTGGACGCGCATCCCGATCATGCGGCGGGCGTCCACCGCACGCAGGGTGAACACCAGCGCAAGGCCAAGGAAGGACGCATAGGTCGCGCCCACAGGCCCCCACAGCTTGATGAAGAAGTAGTTCATGATGCAGTTGCTGATGGCACCCGCCATCATGGTGACCATGCTGCGCTGCGACTTTTTGGTCACAACGTACACGCTGTTCATGAACTGGTTGAAGCAGCTGCAAGTAGAAGCCAGCACGAGGAACGGCACAAAGTGCCATGCGTAGTAATAGTTGGACTTCATGACGTGCATCACCGGGCGGCACAGCCAGATAATGCCCGCCGCGCAGCAGAACAGCACGCTGGAATAGGTGCGGAAAATCTTGGTAAAGAACCGGGCGCGCTCCTCCTCCTCCTCGGTGACGGCGGAAAGCTGCCACGCATCGTAGAAGATCAGACCCAGCGTGGTCAGGATGGTGGGCAGGAAGTAGCCGGTGGAAAGCAGGCCGCTCCATGCGTTGCCGGTGCGCCCGTCCAGCCCTTCGCACATTTCGCGCACAAAGAACAGGTCGGAGGCATTGATGATCCAGAAGCTGATCTGCGCCGGGATCATGGGCAGCGAGAAGTTGAGCATCTGCCGCCACAGCTTTTTGTTGATGCCCTTCAGCTCCACATAGTTCCACAGCTTGCCGGTGAACAGCAAGAACAGCACGCTGGTCAGGTCACCGCTGATAATGGCCAGCAGGTAGCCGTTGGCGCCCCACTTGAAGCCCACCAGATACAGCACATAAAACGCCATGGTAGCCACGGTGCACAGCACGCCGTCCACCGCCACCAGCTTATTCCACTGGCGGCTGCGCACGAACTGGGTGCACAGGGTGCGCAGACAGCTCATGAGCACATAAATGTAGATCAGCAGGCCGTACTGCGCCATATCCGGCAAAAACTGGGTGACCGGCCAGCACAACACCAGAATGCCAAAACCGCCCAGAATGGTGAGCAGGCCGTTGGTGAACACCTGCTTTTCGCTGTTGCCCTTGTCCAGACCAAAGCGGATGATGGCGTTGGACATTCCCATAGACACAAAGGGGATGAGCAGGTTTGCGTACTGGCTCAGGATCTTGGACAGACCCAGATCTGAGATCTCCGCCATGGCGTAGGTCAGAAAGGGCTGTACGATCAGGGTAAGCAGCTTGGACGAAAAGCTGGAGATTGCAAAGATCAAAGTATTGCCGGCAAGCTTGGAATATTTATCGCCGGTCTTTTTTTCGTTTTCCAAGGGAATTTCCCTCCGTTTTTACGATAGATTATCTTTTCAGCAGCTCCCGCCGGGCTTTCCAGTCCGGCAGCAGCTTTTCCACCTCTGCCCAGAAAGCCGGGCTGTGGTTCAACTGCAAAAAGTGGCAGTACTCGTGTACTACCACATAGATCTGCGCCGCAGGAGGCTGGTTATACAGCTGCAAGGCAAAGGTGATCTGCCGCTTAGCCGGGCAGCACACGCCCCAGCAGCTTGTCATGCTGCGCACTTTCAGGATGGGCTTCTGCCCGCCCAGCACCCCGGCAAAGGCCGGGTAGACCTTATCGCTCATGGCGGTAAAGTAGGCCAGCACCGTGGCCTTGTCCGGCAGGTCGGCGTTGTCCTTGTTGAGCTTCGTGATATTCTTCACCCGGGTATCCCGGATCCACTGGGCGTTTTGCAGCACAAAACGGTCAGCCTGCTCCAGACTGGCCGTCAGGGGGATGCTTACCATCACGGTGCCGTTGCTGCGCACCCGCAGATGCAGCTGCTTTACCTTTTTGCGCACCAGCTCGTACTGGATGCCCTCCACGCTGCGCAGCTGGGCGCACGGCTTTGCCGGCATCTCAGGCCTTGCTCCGCATCAGGCGGCCAAGAGGCAGCTGCGCCAGCACCACGGCGGCAAACAGCAGCACGCAGCCGGTAGATTCCCGGAAAGAGAGGTTCTGGTGCAGCAGCAGCCAGCCGCCCAGGGCGCTGAATACGCTTTCCAAACACATGATCAGGCTTGCCACGGCGGGGTTCAGGTCCCGCTGACCCAGAATCTGCAGGGTGTAGGCCACGCCGCTGGACATCACGCCGCAGTACAGGATGGGCCCGGCGTAGGTGACAAACTCTGCCATGGCAGGCTGCTCGAACAAAAACGCCGCCACGGTGCTTTCCACCGACACCACAAAAAACTCCACAAGGCTCAGGCGCACGCCGTCCATCTGCGGGGAGAAATGATCCACCGCCATGATCTGGAAGCTGAACAGCACCGCGCACAAAAGCAGCAGCCCGTCGCTGCTCTGGATGCTGCCAAAGCCATCCTTCATGCACAGCAGATACAGCCCCACCACGGCAATGGCCATGCTCACCCACAGCTGTGCGCTGCCCTTGCGGCCCAGAAACAGGCCGAACACCGGCACCAGCACCACATACATGGCGGTCAGGAAGCCCGCCTTTGCGGTGGAGGGGTCCAGCGTGATGCCCAGCTGCTGCGCCGCGCTGGCTAAAAACAACAGCGTGCCGCACACAAGCCCGGCTTTCAGCAGCAGCTTGCGCTCTGTCGCCGTCTTAGGCTTGCCGTCCGGCCTGCCCTGCCGGCGGTGCAAGGCGTCAAACGCCTTGACCGTGGGGATCAGCACCAGAACCGCCATCCAGCTGCGCCCTGCCAGAAAGGAGAACGCGCCCATGCCGGAGCCGGCGCTCTGCGCCACAAAGGCTGTGCCCCAGATCAGGGCGCACAGCATCAGCAGCATTGAATTTTTCGTCTGGTTCGTCATCCGGCAATGCCCTCCACCTTCATCAGGCCGTACAGGTAGTACCGGCTGGAATCATACGAGATGGTCACGCGGTACTGCGCCGCCGGGTCCAACCCTGAAATGGTGCAGCGGTAGTCGGTGCCATCGGTCTTGATATAGTAGGTGCTGTCCGGCACATACTCTGCGCCGCCGTCCACCTTTTTCCACAGTGCCACCTTGAACTTCTGGGTACCCTCGGCGGTGCCGCAGGCCATGATGTTCACACTGCCGCCCGGCACAGTAAAGTAGCCGGTGTTGCGGCTCCAGATGCCGTTGAACACTGCGTACAGGCAGCCGTCTGCGGTGGCGGTGGCATACTTTGCCGAGGCATCCGCAATGCCCTGAATGATCAGCGGGTCGGTGGTGGATTCTGCCCAGCGGGTGGTGTCCTCCTCCTGCACTTCCTCGGAGTGGCCTGTCACCTTCTGCGCCACCTTTTTCAGGGTCTCCTTGCAGCCGGTCAGGCTAAGCACCATCACCGCCGCCAGCAGCAATGCCAAAAGCTGTTTTTTCATCTTCATAGCTTTCCTCATAGAAACAAAGAAACTTTTCTTTTTCGTGCGTCTCTGCCAACAGGCAGATACAGGGTAAGTATACCGCATTTTGCCGCTCTGCACAAGATACCTGTATTTATTTTGTGCGGTTTGCCGCCTGTTTCTGCACAATTTTCACGTATTCAGCGCCCGCAGCGCTGCGCACTCGGCCTCGGCCAGCGCGGGTGCCTCCGCCCCGAACAGACTGCCGTAGCGGTACAGTGCCCAGCCGCCCGCCGCCTGCTGCCGTAAGTCCTTTACCTGCGCCGCCAGCGCACTGCCGGTGCTCCAGCCGGATACGCTGTCCGGGTTCGCGCCGCCGTCCCCGGTGCCCACCCGGTACGCACCCAGCCCGAAATACAGCGCCACATCCCCCGCCCGGGGGTAGCTAAGCCACGCCGGGACGATGTTTTCAAAGGCAAAGCGGGTGCTTCCGGATTGCAGGGTAAAGCCGTAGCCCCAGTACACCTGCGGGCAGAGGTAGTCAATGACCTTTTCCTCCCCGCCCGCCGCCAGCCATGCGGTCACATCGCTGTACTGCTGGTCGAGGTCGTTGTCCGGGTTGCCCTGCGGACTGATGCCGAACCGCAGGGTGGGGTCTGCCGCCTTTACGGTGCGGTGCACCTTCGCCACCAGCGCGGTAACGTTCTGCCGCCGCCACGCGGCAAGGTCGGCTGCGCCGCTTGCCGCAAACTGCACCGCGTCCACGGCGGCATCGGTGGTGGGGTAAAAGTAATCGTCAAAGTGGATGCCGTCCACCGGGTAGTTCTGCACAAGCTCTGCCACCCCCTGCACCACATAGTCTGCGGCGGCAGGCACGGCGGGGTTCAGGTACAGCCCCTCCCCGGCGGTGCACAGCCAGTCCGGGTGGGTATTGGCCAGATTATTCTCTGCCAGATTCGGCGGCATCACCGCTGAGGAGCGCAGGCGGTAGGGGTTGACCCACGCCTCCACCCCGATGCCCCGGCGGTGCGCCTCGGTCAGAAAGACATCCAGCGGGTCAAAGCCGGGGTCCTTGCCCTGCACCCCGGTGCACAGATGGCTCCACGGGAACAAACTGCTGCGGTACAGCGCATCCCCGAAGGGGCGCACCTGTGCCAACACAGTGTTCAGCCCCAGCCCGGCGCAATTGTCCAGCAGCTGCGCCGCCCCGGCGCGGAAGGTGTCCTCGGTGGAGAAATCCAGCAGCGCCCAGTCCAGATAGCTCACCCACACCGCCCGCCACTCTCCGGCGGGCAGGGCGGGGTTGGGTGCCGGGGGCGTATCCTGCCCGGAGGCAGCAGTGTGGTCTGCATCGCTTTTCTGCCGCAGGTACCACCCCGCCGCAGCACAGGCGGCAACACCCGCCCCGGTCAGAAAGGCTCTGCGGCCAAAGCGGCGTTTTGCCTTGGCTTTAGACGTCCTGCGGCGCTGGGTCACAGGGTCTCCTCCTGTGTCTTATACAGGGTAAGCCCCGCCCAGCCCCGGGCGCAGGTCAGCAACACGAACATGATATTCGTCCAGAAGGCAAGGCCGCTCATGCCCGCGTACTTGGTCAGCATCCAGAACACCAGCCGCAGCACCTCGGCGGCGCTCACCAGCTGCAACTGCCGCTGGATGGGCTTGCCGCGCTCGTACTCGGTGGCAAGCAGCGCAGGCCACACCAGCGCCGAGCAGATATCGCCCGCCCAGCCGCTGGCACCCAGCTTGCTGAGCATCAGCACCACGAACACGCCGGTGTAGTTGCGCTTTTCCCTTGCCGGTGCGCCCTTCTGCGCCGCCAGAAACAGCACCGCGATGCCGGTAAGGCAGAACACGATCATTTCCAGCCCGGAAAAATCCATTCCGCCCAGCACGGCAAAGCCGCCCAGCATGGACACCGCCGCTGCAGCCAGCAAAAAGAAATACCATGTCTTGCGTGTAAATTTAAGCTTCATGAAGCCCTCCCCCGGGCGTTTGCGCCCGGCTTGCAGAAAAATTTAAAAAAGAATTGTAAATATTATAGCACAAACCCCCGCAGGTTGTGTTACAATAAGGAAAACTCTTTTGGGGAGGGTCTTTCCATGAACGCTGTCGTTTCCGTCTGTCTTTTGGCCTGTGCGCTGGGCATCATCGTGTACCTGCTCTCCCGGCGGGAGACAACCCGCCGCAGCCAGTACGGCCCCGCCGGCCTGTCCGAGTTCCGCACCGGCCTTGCGCTGGACGAGTGCTTTGACCGTCTGGACACCCGCAGCGACACCGACCTCTTTGCCTACGACGTATTCCACCGCAACTCATATTGGGATGGTGATTGGCGATCTAGCCTTGGGTGACCAATCGGTAACCGATACCCACGTGCGTTTGAATATAGCGCGGATGCGCGGGGTCGGACTCGATCTTCTTGCGCAGCGTGCCCATAAAGACACGCAGGCTCGCTAGGTCGCTCTTAGTTGCCGTACCCCAAATCTCGTGCAGGATAAACTGGTGCGTCAGTACCTTGTCGGCATTGTGCGCCAGCAGGCACAAAAGCTTGTACTCGATCGGCGTCAGATGCAGCTCCTCGCCATCCATCGTGGCGATGCCGGCATCAAAGTCGATATGCAGCTCGCCGGTATCGAACGAGCCCTCGGAGGCAACACTGCCCGTTTGCGTATACGAAAGGCGCCTGAGCGTCGTGCGAATACGCGCGAGCAGCTCCTCGACCGAAAACGGCTTGGTCAGGTAGTCGTCGGCGCCGGCATCGAGCGCGCGAATCTTGTCCGCGTCCTCGCTGCGCGCCGAGACCACGATGATCGGCATGCCCGACCATGCACGCACCGACTCCACCACCTTGACGCCGTCCATATCGGGCAGGCCCAGATCGAGCAGCACGATGCTCGGCGCCTGCGACGAGGCGGCGGCGATGGCGGCGTGAGCGGTCTCCACAGCCATATGGCGCAAGCCGTGTGCCTCGAGCGCGGCAACGATAAGATTGCGGACGGCGGGATCGTCCTCAACGACCAAGATGAGCGGTTTTACGGCAGAGTTCGGCACAGCGCTACTCCTTATCAAACGAAACGTCGGCGGCGGGAAGCTCAATCGTAAAGACCGAGCCGTGCGGCTCCGCCGCGGCAACCTCTATGCTACCGCCATGTGCCAGCGCAATGGAGCGGCACAGGGACAATCCCAGGCCCACGCTGCGTTGGCTATCGGCCAAGCCATGGTTGGCGGTGTAGAACGACTCAAAGATGCGCTCGCGGTCCTCGGGTGCAATGCCCGGCCCGTCGTCGGCGACCGAACACCTCACGCACCCGCCGTCAGCGCCAATCGAGATCACGATATGCGAACCCGCAGGCGTATAGGCAATGGCGTTGTTCACCAGGTTGACCACGAGCTGTACCATCAGGCGCGCATCGACGTTGACGAGCGCTGGCTCGTCGCACGCCACTACCTTAAGGTCGTGCTCGCGCACAGCCGGATTTACGTGGCGCAGCGCCTCCTCGACGATATCGTCCATGAGCTCGAGCGTGATCGACAGGCGCATGCCACCACCCTCGAGCTTGGTGATGGCGAGCAGGTTCTCGACGGTGGCGTTGAGCCATTGTGCATCCGAGCGAATGGACAGGAGCATGCCGCGGCGCGTCTGGTCGTCGAGCACGGCCGTGCCGGTCGAGCCCTGGTCGAGCAACACGTCGGCATTACCCGAAATACTGGTGAGCGGCGTACGCAGATCGTGCGAAATGGAACGCAGCAAATTGGCACGCAGCTGCTCGTTTTTAGCGAGTATACTATCATAACTC
>OKRY01002343.1_pt1 | contig 14897 bp, 17 predicted proteins | sample 1601121 | NCBI WGS metagenome assembly OKRY01 (sample SAMEA3541546, study PRJEB24748) | human gut metagenome | biome: human gut; feature: human-associated habitat; material: faeces | place: China | collected 2012
CGTAAAATTCATTCATGATGTTGCGGAACGGGGTAAAATCGTCATCGCCTTTCAGACTGTCCACACCGTCGTTGATGGCAATCAGACGAACGCCTCGCTGCCGCAAAACCTCCATAACTTGACCGACCTTCAGATAGTCGCGCCCCAACCGGCTCATGTCCTTGATGACGATTGCCTCTACACGCCCTGCCTCCACTTCCTCCATCATCGCCAAAAATCCGGGGCGGTCAAAACGGGTGCCTGAGATACCATCATCGGTAAAGTGCGTAGGGTTGGGCAGCCCATTCCGGCGGGCAAAATCCTCTAACATCTGTTTTTGGTTGGATATGGAGTTGCTCTCGCCCTGTAACTCATCGTCCCGGCTCAGGCGCTCGTACAGTGGGGTAATTTTTTCATTTCTCATGGCTGTACCTCCTGAAACAAAAATGCTCTAAGTGATTGCTTCACTAACCATGACAAAATCATGATTAAGAAGTCACTTAGAGCATATATCACCTGCCGCTTGTTTGAAAATGCGATACTGCTTACAAGCGATGCTGTCGGGTTCGCGCATTTCCAATCGCTCGAACAAGATGTCGAGCGGGGATTGGTAGGTGTCATCATCCTCGTGAACTTCGGCGGCGGCTATCATCTCCATCACCATAGAGAAGTTTTGTTCTTCAGGCGGAGCCTCGTGCAGCAGGTACAGCACGAGGGCTTGGAGCAGGGCGGTTTCGGATTTTTCCCAGAAGGGGTCGCTGCTTTTTGAATGTGATGGCGTGGTATTTTGAATCAGATTTTCTATTAAGGTCAAGACTTCACGGTCATCATGCACATAGACAAATGGGTTATAACAGAACGATGCAGCGGGATTTATAAGGTCAAAGACAATTACCTCATAGCCCTTTTGCTTCAACAAATTCCCGGTCTTACGCAAAATTTCTGCCTTTGGATCTGTAATTACCATAGAGCAGGCACATTCCAGTACATTCGGCACACCGTAGGTTCTAGTTTTGCCCGCGCCGGAGCCGCCGACAATGAGGATGTTGGTGTTGTGCTTATGCTTATAGCCGTCGATTCCAATGTGGAAATGCTGGGTCAGCAGCAGATTCGATCCTCGCTTGTCCATGTAGAACTTGTTTAACCGGAACACATCGCCCCAAGCCGCCGAGCCATGCTCCGCGCCGGGGCGGGTGTTCTTCTGATCCGTCACGGCTACGATAACAACCACCGCATAAACCGCCGTAAACACCAGCAAAAAGCGCGGGCTGTCGCTGACCCACGCCAACGCAAACGGCTCTGCCAGTGCGCTGTTTAACGCACTCAGCAGAGCCGTTATCTCCATGCCCGGCTTCCAGCGGCAAGCCACCGCCAACGCCGTCCACCACACAACGGGCAGCGGCAGCAGCCAGACCCACCAAGGATTCTTTCTTCCCGGCGTGGTGGACTACCTTTCCTCACCGCGATGGTGCAGGCGCGTTCGCTGTTCCGCATCCCACGCCAACCGCTTCTTCCAAAGTTTGGGCAGAGTGCTGGCAATGTCAGGGCTTAGCTTTCCTTGCCGTGGTTGGGGCGTTTCCTCGCGGATACTTTCTCTCAGATAATCCCACTCCCACCTGCATGAAATGTGTTCCTGATAAAACTTATCGTAGCTGTCCAGCCCGCTGATGTCGATGTAGTGCTGCACTTCAAGGCCGAGCAGGTAGCGGTCAAAAGCCTGCTCCTGCTCACGGTTCGGATAAAGCAGCACACGCATAATTTCTGCATCCAAGGCTCCAGGGGGTTGCAACAGAGTGGGGTATTTGCGGCGCAGTTCCTTGGCGATACCTCCCTGTGTAAAGTAGGTTGGCAATGCTCTGCCCACAAAGGCAAGGCTTGTCAGATACCCGCAATCTTCCCATTCAGTGTCGTCGAACGGAATCTTGAACTCGGCAAGCGCATCAGGGTCTTTCAGCGCCTGCCGAAAGACATACTGTCCTTGCAGAATCAGCCAATTTTTGAAATAGTCGAATCGGTCATCCGATGTACCGCCGTTGATGATACAGGCCGCGGCAACCAACTGCGGACTGTTTGCTATCCTGCGGTATTCCTGCCATGTGCAGTCGAAGCCGACCAATTCATCCAGGGACAGCGTCAAAAGCTGCTTGTACAGGGATTCCCGCAGCGGTTCGCCTTCCAACGCCGGTGCTATGGCTCTGGCGTTGTCGATGACCTCCCAAAACTTATCTTTCGTCATAGGAATGTTCTCTTGCCAGTTCTGCATCTTCTTCACCAGAGCAGCAGCGGCGTGTGGGCGTGCAGCAGTCGGGTCAGCGCATCATCCACGGCATCGGTATAGCCGCCCTCAGCCAAGCGCTGGGTACGCAGCTGGTTGAGCGCTGCTTTTGCCAGCCGATACTCTGCCGCCGTCAGCGTCAGTTTGCCGCCTGCAGGCAGATCGTTCACCCGCAGAATGAGCCGCCCCGTTTCTTCGGCGCTGCCGCCGCGGGCGCGTTGACCGTAGTAGACATCACCCAGCGCCCGGAGCAGGATGCTTTTGTTGGCACGGTCAAGTTTAACTTTACGTTCTGTCATTGTTTTTCACCATCCTTTGCTCACAGCATATCATAGAACCGCCGCAATAGCTATCCGTCATTTGAAAACAAACGGAAAACAATCAGCCGCGCTCCTGCTGGCGAGATTGCTTCTTAGCAGACGGCACGGCAACAGCGTATTCTGCGGTGGGCGGTTCGCGGGTCTGTACAGCCAGCGTGCGACTCAGACTGCGCAGCAGCCCACCACCAACGGTGTTCACATCCGACAGAAAGCCCCGCTGCTGTTCTGTGCCCAGATTGCCGTACAAGGCAACCACGCGGTCAAAGTTGAAAGCGGTGGTGTCAAGCCCATACCGATGCGCGACCATGTAGGCGGCACAGTAACTCGGCGCAGCGTAGGATTGGCGGTTGTAGGTGTAATCCTTATGAAAATCTGCCTGTGCGCACTCCCGAACGATGGCGCACAGCGTCGTGCCTGCATCCATGCCGTTGCGGACATAAATCGTGCGGTTCTTGGGAACATACTGCGCTTGGATGCCGTCCGGCAGACTATCCGAGATTTGAATCGGCACCGGGCTGCTCTCGATGGAGGCGGCAATCAGTTCATCCACTTGGTATTCGGCGGGCGGTGGCACAGGCCTGCCGCGCGTCTGGGTGATGTCGAACACCTTGCCGATATTATACCCGGAAGCCTTTCGGCCGTTATTCTCGTACACCTGCCCCACAATGGCCGTGTAACCTTCCTCGCCGGTACGGATATGCCTTCCGGCATCCTTCCACTGCTGGAATGTGCGGGCATCCGTGATGTCGGCGTTCTGGCCGGAGAGCAAAAGCTGGTTCGGCAGCGAGTTTCTGCTTTGCGACATGAAGTTGAGAAATTCCTGCAAGGCCGGGGCATCTGCCAGTACCTCACCCATGCGGGCATCCACCTGCACCCAAACCGCTTCGCGCTCTGCTTTCTTCATGGCGGCGTACTCTTCCTTGGAATACTGCGTTTCGGGCGCTGCGGTCTCGTTGAGATATTTGTTCAAGTCCATTTACAGTGTTTTCTCCTTTCTCTTGATTTTTACGGGCATCCTCGGCATTCGGTCTTTGGGCGGCTCAACCTTGCGGCGCAGGTAAGCTGTGATGTCGCTTAATTCCATGCGCACGCTGGGGCGCTCACCCTTGGCCCGAAGCTGATCGGCGCGCGGCGACGGCGAGTTTGCAAAAGATTTGCTGCTGTCGGAGAAAGGCTCGGACGGACTGGCGTTCTCCGAGCCCGGCGGAAAATCCACGGTGGGCGCGTCCTCGTGGTTGGGGGCTGCATTTTCCAAATTCTGCTGCACGGCATCGACCAGTTCTGCCGTGCCGGTGTCCACGACATCCAACTGCAGTTTTTCAATAATGCGGTTTGCTTTGGACGCATCGTCCTGCAAGATAGCGATTTCTATGTGGTCGGGATCCATCTTGTCGCGGATGGGGCAAAACAGCAGCCCATGTGCTTTGGCAGCGCGGGCAAAATCGTGCATACGGTCTTTGTCTACCGTAAAAAATTTCAGCGGTTTCTGTTCTTTCAAAAGCCGGATAAGGTGCGTTTTGCCGTGGGTCTTTTTGCTGTCGTGCAGCACTGCCTGTGCGAAAATAAAGAAGTTTTTCGCAGCGGTGCCGGAGATGCGCAGGGCAAACTCTGCACCCTCCAGCGAGTAGCGGACGACCTGGTCTGCAGGTTCAGAGCCGTAATTCATCTGGCATCACCGGCCTTTTCTTTGGGCGAGGGCAAGCGGCTGAACGAGTCCACGCCGGGGATAAGCGCAAGGCTGCGCCCGCAGTCCCAATTCATGTGGATTTGTCCGGCATCATCGATGAAATCAACGGTTCCCATAGAACCAGGCGGCACGGGGAAACTCATCTTCCATGCAGCTAAGTTGCAGCCGCGTGCCGGGCGGGTACTTGCGGCGAAGATGTTCAACATATTCTTTGTTTGAATAATTCATATACATCCTTCTTTCTTGAATTATTTGGATTCCATTCCAAAAAGTTCGTGACATTTTACACTTTTTGGCGTATACTATCATTAAAGGCTGTGGAGGGTTTATTATGCGGATTACCAGAACTGAATACCTGAATAAACTGATTGCGTTTAAGGACAAGCAACTCATCAAAGTCGTAACAGGTATCCGCCGCTGCGGAAAGTCTGTTTTGATGGAAATGTACCAAGATTGGCTGCTGCAGAATGGCGTCGAACCAGACCAAATTATTGCCATCAATTTTGAGGATATGGATTTTGAGGAACTTACCGACTATAGAAAACTGTACGCTTACCTGAAAAACCGTCTTGTTCCCGAAAAGATGACTTACATTTTTCTGGATGAGATACAGCACGTCACGGATTTTCCTAAAGTGATCGACAGCTTGTATATCAAGAAAAATGTAGATATATACGTCACAGGTTCCAATGCCTATATGCTGTCCAGTGAAATAGCCACCCTTATTTCCGGGCGCTATGTGCAAATCGAAATGCTGCCGCTTTCTTTTAAGGAATATATGCAGAGTACCGGCAGTATGGAAGATCGCGGAATAAAATATACCGAATATCTGGAAAACAGTTCCTTTCCCTATGCGCTGGAACTTAAGGGGCATCCGAACGAGATTCGGGATTACTTGGATGGCATTTTCAACACGATCGTCGTAAAAGATATTTTGACACGAAGAAAGATCCTCGATCCGTTGATGTTGAAAAGTGTACTGCGCTATGTTTTTGACAACATCGGCAGTCCGCTTTCCTCCAAGAAAATCGCAGACACCCTGACATCCGAAGGACGAAAAGTTGATGTAAAGACCGTTGAACGCTATCTTGATGCGCTGATCGAAAGCTACATTATCTATCCCGCACAGCGGTATAATGTCAAGGGTAAGCAGTATCTGAAAACCTTGGGAAAATACTATGTCGTAGATATCGGTATGCGATTTATGCTGCTTGGCAAACGCAATACAGACGCCGGGCATATTCTGGAAAATGTTGTTTATCTGGAACTGCTGCGGCGCGGTTATGACGTGTATGTCGGAAAGGTCGATTCTTTCGAGGTTGATTTTGTGGCAATGAACGGCAACAATACCTTCTATTACCAAGTGGCGCTTTCCGTTCGTGATGCGGATACCCTGCAGCGGGAACTGCGCCCCTTACTGTCCATCCGAGACCACTATCCTAAATATATTCTTACGATGGACGATGATCCGGAGGAACAGTATGACGGCATTCGCCGCATCAATGCACGGGATTGGCTGCTGGGTCTTACAGATTAACGCGTTGTAATATCGGGGTGGAGGTCACGCGCACGTTCCTGTTCGCGCTGTTGCTGCTCGGCGCGGTCACGGCGGGCTTCGGTGAGGTGTTGCTGCACTTCTAGGGAGTGTTCTGCGATTTTGCGGCAGAGCCGTTCCTCTTGGCGAAGCTGCTTTAGGGCGGTGTTGACCGATTCATGCTGCGATTGTACATCATCGGTTTTAGGCAGTTGCTTACGCTTTGTCAGCAACTGCCTAATTTCTGTTTGCAGGGCTTGTCGGTGAGTTTCCAGCTGTGCCAGCGTGTTAATGTTGTTCTTAGATAAAAACTCCATCTGCCGGATGCGCTGATCCAACTTGTAGGCATCCTGCCGCACGGCGTAGCTGGGGCGGCGCGGCTTGCGAGGGAGTGCGCCCAACTCGTACAGGTAACGGTAGTACAACGCCCACAGTCCTGTCAGTTTGCGGCGAGGGTTCTTTCCGCTGTGCAGACGGCCATGCTGGACGGCAGGGGTATTTTCCACATACGGGCGGTAGCTGCGTGGGTACAGGATGCGAGTCTGGATGGCTTCGGGCGTGTACCGCTTGCCCAATGTTTTGAAACGAACAAAGCGTTCCTTTCCGGGCGGACGCAGGACGGGATACTTGCGGGTCAAATTGATTTCATATCCTTTGCGCTCCAATGCCGTAAGGAACTGCCGCCATGTAAGGCTTTGCCCAATCGCTTCGTCCACATCCTGCCGAATAGCCGTGCGCCATGTGGGGTGGCCGTTTTTCTCGGCCCGCCACTCGGCGTAGGGCTTTGCCACATGATTGGAGTTCTCGGTGTCGATAACAGACAGCTTGTATTTTCGGCAAAGTTCGTCTGACACCGTGCGAATTTCCGTCACATAGCTTTTATAGTTACTGCGATACTTTTTGCCATCCACGCAGCTGACCGAATTCCAGACAATATGCGAATGGATATGCCCGGTGTTCAGGTGTGTGCCGATGACATATTCATACCGTCCGCCCAGCACACGGTCTACAAGTTCTTTTGCAATCCGGTGCGCAAGTTCCGGTGTGACCTCGCCTGCAGCAAAACTTTGTACAAGGTGGTATCCCCGCACACCGCCCAGCTTATGCCAGCGCTCCTTGGTTTGGCGCATATCGGCAAAGGCGGTTTCCAGCGTGCAGGCATACGAGCTTTCAAAGCAGGATTGCTCTGTTTTGTCGCGGTTGGCGGCATAGTCGAGGGCGTCCTGCAAAGATACCGCCGTGGTCTTTTCTTTGTTCATCACATACTTCACCGCCCGATCCAGACGGCGGACAGGGATCACGGATGTGTAAGCCATATTTCATAGAGCCTCCTAGTAGTTCTCTTTTATCTCGCGCCAGACTTCCTTGGCGATGCGAGTCATCTCGTCCACGCTTTGCTGCCCCGCCACGCCCGTGCTGTTGGCGCGGTGCGCAAGCTGGTTTGCGTTGTTGCACAAACCGGAAATTTGCCGCACAAGTTCCGCATGGTGTGTGCAGGGGCGCGGATGGATTTCTTTGTCCAAGATAAGGGAGCGCAGGTATTCCTCGCGGGATAATCCACTTGTTTTGACCTGTTCACAAAGATGGCGGTACTCGCGCTCGTTCAGCCGCAGCGGAATAACACGACCGCGTCTGCGCATAGCGGGGGTTTGGGGATCACCCCAAAAGTGCGTTTGGATATCCAAACGCTATGCTTGCAAAACACGACACCCCGCAAAACTGTTCATGACACAAGATCGTCACCCTCCGAAACGGCTTTCTTCAAACCGTTCAAGGTTGTGACAATACGGTTGTATTTCTGCGCCAAGCCGATCTGCGCGTTGGTGGTCGCATCCTGATTGCGGCTGCAGACCACCAGCATCGGGCAGCGCAGCAGCTTATCCCTCACAATGGCGGTGTACTCGCTGCGTTCCATGGCATCTTCCAGCACCAAATACTGGCTGTCCTGCAATTTGGGGCATACCGGCAGATAGCCCAGCAGGTACACCTCGCGGCAATAATTGCGGAGATGTTTGGAGGTTGCGCCCTCGCTGGCGCAGATAAAAGCCCAAGGTCGTTTCATTTTCGTGTTTCCTTTCTGAATTTCGGGAGTGAATCAGATTTGATTCACTTTCCGGTATTTCTTGCAAAATAGTGAATCAGTTCTGATTCACTTCGGATTCAAGGGCAGTTTTCAGCCGTTCTGCACTGCGCCGGAAGTAGGTATCCGACATTTCGACACCGACAGCCTCATAGCCTTCCTGCACAGCGGCCAGCACGGTGGTGCCCGCCCCGGCAAAGGGGTCAAGGATGCGCCCGCCCGGTTCGCAGATCTGCACCACATCCCGCATAAGCTGCAAGGGCTTCTCGGTTACATGGATGCGGTTCTGGGGGTTCGGGTATCGGAACACGCCCGGCAGACACCCAACATTTCTCTCAAGCGGCATTTTGCCGTTGGAGCCCCAGACAATGTACTCCGACTGCTGGCGAAAGCGCCCTTTCTGCGGGCGGCTGGCGACTTTATCCCACACGGCCACGCCGCGCCAGGTCCAGCCCGCCCACTGCAAAGCCAGCGTCATGGCGGGCAGCTGCCGCCAATCGATGAACAGGCAAACGGGCGCACCGGGCTTTGCAATGCGGCGGGCATCCTGCAGCCACGCCGCCGTCCAGAACATCCAACTCAGCTGATCCATCTGGTCGCTGTCAAAGTCAGGCAGCGCCTTTTCTTTGCTCATGCTGCTGTACTTTTCGTTGGTGCTGCGGTTCTTGGTGGTCTGGCTGCTGCCGCCGCTGGCATAAGGCGGGTCGGTGATGATGGCATCGAAGCTGTTCGGCTCAAACTGGCGGAGTATCTGCAGGGAATCTCCGTGCAAGATCGACCAGCGGTCACCGCCGCAGTGTTCGGGCATCCGGAAATCCGGGTTGAGAATGTTGAGCGTTTCGGGAGTGTTCGTCAAAGGCATCCTTCTTTCTTATCGTTCAAAATCATGGGTACGGGGTTCTTTCGGGGGCGGTGTGCGGCTGGCTGTCTGCACAGAAACACGGTCATCTTCGAGTACAAAGCAGTCCTGCGTCCTGTTGTCGAGCTTGGTACCGGGCAGAACAACGGCATTGCCGCGGCAAACTACATTGCCAGAGATTTCGCCATATACACGGGCACTGCCATCAATAGTCGGAGCGCACAGTGTCTGCTCATCCTGCCGAATCACGGCATACCCGCAGACACAGCTTTTTCCCATAATGACCCCGCCGCAGACGATGGCATCATCCTGCACAGTGGCATCCCCCATTACGGTGGCGTTCTTTCCGACATAAGCGCAGCCCTTTGCAACGGCGTGATCTGTAAGGACTGCATCGCCGCAGACAACTGCATTTTCACAGGCGATGGCGTCCTCCGAAATCCATGCGCGACCAGCTTGGTCGAGGTTATCGTAGCTTTCCACATAGCCGCCGAGCATCCCGGCAAGGACATCCTCGGTCAGATCCGTCACCGCGCGGATGCGGTGCAGGTTGGGATTGTCAGGATGGGCAATGTCGGTGATCTCGTATTTCTTCATCTGGCATCACCCCGGTCACGCTTGGGCGTATGGCTGGGCGACAGTTCGGTTTCCACATACTCGGAAACGATGTTGAGTGCTTCGGAGTAGCTTTGACTTGCCGTGACCCTGTCGCACATTTCCTTGGCCTTATCGCTCTGCCCGGCATTTTTCAACAGGCGCGAGGCTCGACCCATGATGGCAAAAACGTTGCCGTCCTGCCCAATCAGCTGCATCTTGGGGCGCAGAGAATTCTTTTCCGGTTTCGGGATTTTCTCAAAAGATGGCGTCATCTTGAATCCATCTTCCTGCCAGAAATGAACAGCCAACGTGCCGTCCTCCACACGGATTTCCCGCTGCTCAAAACCTTCGCCCCAGCCGTCACTGTACTGGCCGGAGATGTAGTTGCACAGGACGGTCTGCTCATCATCGAGCAGAGCTTCTTTCAGTTCCACGGTCAGACACCCGCACAGTTTGTTGCCGCAAATTTCAGCAGACGGCACTGCACTTACCACTTTGCGGCGGACGAAATCGTCCTCGTGGTAATACTGCATCAGGTCGCCGTTGAAATCTGCAATGTCCTTTTTCACGGCCTCATCAACAACATTGGCATACTGCAGCAGGTCATGACCGTCCAGTGGGCAACCCTCATACTCGTCGTAGAACTCGTCCTCATAGTCAGGTTCATTTGGGAAAAAGTCCGCAGTCAGCGGAGAATAAAATTTCATCTGCAAATCATGTCACCTCTTTCCGCCGCACAGGTCGTGGTCGATCTGCGCGGCGTAGTAGTTTTCCATCGTCAGCGGCGCATTGTAGAGCGCCGCCAGTAAGTATTGCTTGATGTTTCGGATGCGGGGCGGGTTGTCCTTGAGACAATCCAGAACATACTGGATGTGTTCCGCGTTCAGCTTGAGAAATCTGGATTTTACTACCTCTGCGGGCATATTTTCGCCAGCGATGCGGATAGCCGCGCGTCTGGAACAAACCACATCCAGCATCAACTCCACCAGTTCATCCAATCGCATCGTATCCATCGGGTTATTCTGCGCCAAAATCGGATACTCGATATTTTTCAGCAGCAGGGCGCGGTACTCTGTCCGCTGGCCCTCAGCGCGGATAGGATTCGATACGTTATTTGTTTCTTCTTTCTTTATTTCTTTAGTATTTAATTGTGCAGGATTTTCCTGTACAGGTTTTTCCCGTTTAGGCTCTGCCTGTTTTGGTTGGGCACACTTAGGCGCAGCTTCTGCGGAACCCTGTTCCGGGGGCTGCGGCTGCTCTAAAACCGTGTACTCCATACCGCGCATCTGACCGTTCTTGTCGCGGATGCGGCGGCGGATAATATACCCCGCCGTTTCTAACTCGCGCACGGTGGCACACACACTGTCCACGCCCTCTTTGCAGATGGATGCCAGCCCGCGCGTGGTATAATCCCAATCTTCGGGCAGAGACAGCATCAAAGATAAAAGCCCCTTCGCCTTGAGCGAAAGAGCCTTGTTGCGCAGATGATGGTTGGACATAATGGTATAATTTTGCGTCTTTTGTACACGGAACACAGCCATAACGATTTACCTCCTGTTTATGCCCTATAAGTGGGCGAACGATTTCTAACTTTCATGTTGATTTCTCTCTATCGGCAAGGCGCCGCGCGGTGGGCGGCAGTTCTTGCCATCAGGTTGTTTTTTGCCATATCAGCGTAATCTCCATTCTCGATGTCGGGCGGAAGGTCATGCACGGTGTAGCGGTCAGCGTAGATTTTCCGGATGCCGACACTCGCCATGCGCCCTTTGGCATCGTTGTCCAGCCGCAGTTCTATCGTGGTGATCTCCGGGTGCTGGCGCAGGAACTCCTGCAAGGCCAGCGGTTCTTTGCCGGAGGATGAAACCCCGCCCAGCGACAGACGGTACTTGTCCGCAGCATCCCCGCAGAGCGTCATCTCGGCCATCGCATCTATGGCAGCTTCAAACACCGCCACCGTGGTGCCGGGCTGCATCGGCGGGATGCAGAATCCGTATTGTTTCTGACTGCCGGGTGCCTCGCGCTTGAATGGTTTCCCATAGTCATAAATACCGCGCAGAGCGGCATATTTCGGCTCACCCTGCGGGTCTTTGCCCAAGAAAACACAGTTGTGATATTCTGCACTTTCGTACAGAATTTTTCTCTCAATGCAGTAGCGAATCGTGGGCAGTGAGATGCCGCGCCCCAGCAGATACCGCGTTACGCGGTCATTGGTGGGTGCTTTTCGGGGGAGTTTAAACTGTGGGCGCTCGCGCTCCACCGCTTCATGCTGCACTGGGATGTACATCGGGCTTTCCTCACACAGCAGCTGCACCGCCTCTACAAACGGTACACCTTCCACATAAATCAAATATTTCAGCGCCGACTTGCCGCCGATGTCGCGGCTTTTCCAGTGCCACACACTGGATTCGCCGTTTATCTTGAAGCTGTCATGCTCCGCAAGCTGGTACTCGCCCCGCGCACTGCTTTTCACCAGCGAACCGGGGCGGTACCGCCGCAGGAACTCGATTGCCGTCATCCGGTTGGCGGCATGGATCTGTTCTTTACTGACGCGCGGCAATTACACAATGTAAGCGGCGAGGTCGCTCATATGTTCAACATTTTCCCACGGAAAATCCTCGCGCCCGAAGTGACCGCCCGCCGCCGTGCGGCTGTAAATGGGGTTCAGCAGGTCGAGCTGCTTGATGATGCCCGCAGGGGTCAGGTCATACACCTTGCGCACAGCGGCCGACAGGCAGTCATCCTCGCAGGGGCCACCTGTGCCAAACGTATTCACATCCACCATGACAGGCTCTTTTTCCCCGATGGCGTAGGCCAGCGTGACCTGACAGCGCTGGGCAAAGCCTGCCGCGACGATATTTTTGGCAATAAACCGCGCCATGTACGCGGCGCTGCGGTCTACCTTGGTGGCATCCTTGCCGCTGAACGCACCGCCGCCGTGGGGTGCAAATGCGCCATAGCTGTCCACCATGAGCTTGCGCCCGGTCAAGCCGGTATCGGCATCCGGGCCGCCCTGCACAAACTTACCGCTGGGGTTCAGGATGATTTCCGCGTCGTCGGCGGGCATACCGTCAAAGGCCAGCGGGAACACATATTCGTCCAGCAGATCCTCCAGCTTATTGATGTCGGTGTCCTCCTTGTGCTGCACAGAGACGACCACCGTGGTGATGCGCACGGGGGTATCACCGTTGTATTCCATCGTGACCTGCACCTTGCCATCCGGGCCGATGTCCGGGATGAGGCCGGTCATGCGGGAAATTTCCAACAGCGTTACAAGGCGCTGGGCAGCAACCACAGGCATCGGCAGGTATTCGGGCGTTTCGTTGCAGGCGTAGCCGACCATAACGCCCTGATCGCCTGCACCGAGGGTGTCCTCGTCCTCTCCCTCAGCCAATTCCGGCTCGACAGCGCCCGCAATGTCGGGACTCTGGTCGTGAATGTAGCAGTCGATTTGGTAGGCTTTCGGGTCATAGCCGACATCGCGCAGGGTGTCGCGGACGATGTTGAACACGTCCGGTTTAGCGTTGGTCGTGATTTCGCCCGCCACAATAATGTGACCGTGTGTTGCCATGACCTCACAGGCCACGCGGCTGGCGGGATCATGTTTTAAGCACTCGTCCAGCACACTGTCGGCAATGAGGTCGCACAGCTTGTCGGGATGCCCGCGCATGACGGATTCTGCGGTGTAAAAACGGGGATGCTCGTTTTCCTGCATGGTTTCGATATTTTTGAAAATGTCGTTCATAAGTTCTTCTCCTTGCTTGTTGGATAGTTTCGGACAAAGGAAAAAGCCCACAGGCGGGCTGCGGGCGAAGAGTATCGTATTCATATCAGCGCTCCTGTTCTTGGTGCGGGGGCTGCCTTGTTGCCTGCATGAATTGAGCGTAGCCTTCCGGCGTGGTGTGTTCCACACACAGGGTCTTGCCCAGCAGGAAAAACAGCTGCGGGTCGTGGTACATTTCCTCGTAGTGCTTCATCTGCTTGGGCGTGAGGTCAGTAAAATCGTCGCGGGTCAGACCGCAGATGAAAAATGTGCCATGGATAATGTCATAGTCGCCCAGCATACGGTTCAGCGGCAGGTTTTCTGCAATGCCGTTGTCATTACAGACGATACAGGCGCTATCCCGCCAAGGGTACACTGCCTCGATGGTGCCGCCGACAACTGCCTGCTCGGCTTCAAGGGTGTGTTCAATGTCGGCTTCGCGGGGGTATTTTCCGGGTTCAACGATCAGCACTTTCATCGGCATCCTCCTCATCAGAAGTTTCTTTCAGCGCATTTTTCTGCTTAACGGTCAGCAGCACGATACCTGTCGCAGACGCAAGGGAAACGACCACAATAGCCAGCAGCGGGAAACCATCTCCTGTCTGCGGGAGGGTCTGCACCTTGCGCGGCGTAATAACCGGCGTGGGAACAGGAGTGGGTGCCGGAGTTGTAGCGGGTGTCGGCTGCGGTGTGGGAGCAGGAGTGGGTGTGGGGGTTTCCTCGCGGGGTGTGGCTTCGTCAATCATCTGAATTAGCCGCTTGTCAGCGCGTGTCCATTCGGCATCGGCGTTTTCGCGGACGAACAGAGAAATCCCGTCATCAACGGTTTCCAACTTGAACTGCACCGATTCGGCAATTTCAAAGCCGGCCGGGGCGGCATCCTCGGTCAGGGTGTAGATGTACTCCTTGTTGCCATCCGACAGCTTGAGGAAATCATCCGAGATGGGAACACGATGGGTTTTGTAATCTGTCACCCAAGTGTCAATAACTTCGCCGCCAGCATCACGGATCGTCAGCGTAGCACCCGGCAGCAGATTACCCGCAATGTCCGTTTTATCGATATCCAGTACAGGTGCGTCCTGCATAATGGCGGTGGCATCGTCGAGTTTTACCCAGTCATCGTCGGATTTCACATAGATCATATTGCTTTGTTCGCTGCCATCCTGTACCAGCTTGAACACGATGCTTTCGGCTTCGGCATAGCCGTCCGGGGCGCGTTTTTCCGTCAGGGTGTACTCTTTCTCAAGTTCCAGCCCACGCACGGTGTGCGGCGTTTTGCCGGATGTCCAGCCCTCGACCAAATTGCCGTCTGCATCGCGGATTTCCAGCTTCGCACCGGGCAGTTCCTTGCCGTTGGTGATGTCCTGCTTGAAGATATCCACGGTGGTGCGCAGGTTTGTGTTTGTTCCGTCCACAATCTGCCAAGGGGTCTGCTGACCCTCGTAGGTGAAGGTGACTTCCATAGGGGTGCTGTCCAGCAGGTAACCCGCAGGGGCGGTGATTTCCACAATGCGGTATCTGCCGCTGTTCTCGCGGCTGGTGCTTCGCGGACCTGCAGGGTCAATGTAATATTCGCCGCGAATCGGCACGTCCACATCAAACCAAGTAAAGCCGCTGGCGTTGGTTGTGCTACTGGTGGCCAGCTTTGTACCGGCTTCAAGCAGCTTTGTACCGTCCGCGGAATAAATGTCATCCACGGTGTAGAGTTCATACACCGCACCGGGCAGATAGGTCAGCGCCTCGCGATCTTGCTTGTAAATGCCTACACCGATTTTGCTGACTTTATCGCCGGGCTTTTCGGGAACA
>OKRY01002345.1_pt1 | contig 14896 bp, 14 predicted proteins | sample 1601121 | NCBI WGS metagenome assembly OKRY01 (sample SAMEA3541546, study PRJEB24748) | human gut metagenome | biome: human gut; feature: human-associated habitat; material: faeces | place: China | collected 2012
GATGTCGACAAATGCGATATCATACTTATTTTTCCTTTGGAACGATTACTTTTGTGGAAGAAAAACTTTGCATCTTACAGCTCTCTACAAAACCGTAAATGTCTTCTATCTTCTGTTCAATTCTGCTTTCCTGCATATGTACCTCCCCATTTGCTATTTACTCTTTTTTGTTTGTAATTTGTCAAATACGAAATCAGGTACCATCCTTTTGATATCGCCACCAAAACGATAGATCTCCTTTACTCCACTCGAACTGATATAAGAATACTCCGGAAGTGTTGCCAGAAAAATCGTATCTGCATTTGTATTCATTTTGTAATTTGCCTGTGCAAGTGGCAGTTCGTAAGAAAAATCCTGCGCACTTCTAAGTCCACGCACAATCACATCTGCATTCTTTTCTTCTACAAAATCAACCAAAAGACCTTCAAAAGATGTTATCTCTATGTTCGGAATTTCTTTTGTCAGCTCCTTTAGCATCTCTACTCTTTCTTCTAAAGAAAACAAAGGCACCTTCCCGATATTAACTAAAACACCTACTATCAGCTTATCAAACATTGCCGCACTTCTTTTTATCAAGTCTAAATGTCCATTCGTCACGGGATCGAAACTTCCCGGAAAAACTGCTGTTTTCATTCTTCTCCTCATCTGCTTGTCTTTATGCATCGCTTTCTTTTGTCACACGCAAAAAAACATGACGGTTTGTCTTATATTCTTTAACCCGTTCCATATCACAATCAAAATTTTCCATATATGAGATATCTGTATCTTTTGCTGTCTCTACAATAATCTGCGTTCCTTCCCGTACCAGAGAGGATTCTAACAGATACGGTATGATCTTTTCTTCGAATCCCTTACGGTAAGGCGGATCCATAAAAATAATATCAAACGGACGGTTCAACGTTTCTAACCGACGTAATGCCTGCATAACATCCATCGCCATAACCTGTGACTGATCCAAAAAGCCGGTTGCTTTTAAATTCTGCTTGATACAGCTTACGGCTTCTTTTCCATTTTCCACAAAAACAGCCTCTTTTGCACCTCTGCTCAGAGCTTCAATCCCGATACCGCCGCTACCGCTAAACAGATCCAAAAAGCGAATATCATACAAATCGGATTGTAATATATTAAATAATGTTTCCTTAATTCTGTCCGTTGTTGGTCTGGTGCCATCTCCGGATGGACATACCAGATTTCTTCTTCTTGCAATACCCGCAATTACTCTCATATGCACCTCACCATCATTTCTTCAAATACAAAGTTCATTGTAACACATTCCTATAGTACGGTCAAACAACGACATCTTCTTTTTTCAATGTGATCAGATCCTCCTTTTGCGGATTTTCCATTTTTACTAAACGGTTTGCCTGATTCATCACAATCTTCTCAAAGAAGTTACGGATTCCTCGGGCATTTCCAAACTCTGCCCATTCCTGTCCTTTTTTATGATAAAGAATGTTCAATACACGTTTCTTGGCAGATTCTTCTATCTTAAGTCCGGCATCTTTTGTCATAACTTCTAAAATTTCTACAAGTTCTTTCTTCGTATAATCCCTAAACTCAATGAATTTGTTAAAACGTGATATCAGACCCGTGTTACTTTTTAGAAATGTCTTCATTTCTTCTGTATAACCTGCAACGATAACAATTAAGTTATCACGGTGATCTTCCATTAATTTTACTAAAGCATCGATCGCTTCGCTCCCAAAATCATTTGGTACATCAGGATTAACTAATGAATAGGCTTCATCAATAAATAAAATACCTCCTAATGCCTGTTCCACAATATCATGTACTTTCATTGCTGTCTGACCGACATAACCTGCAACAAGACCGGAACGATCTGTCTCGATCACTTTTCCATCCGAAAGGATACCAAGTTCTTTATAGATCTTTGCGACCAGTCTGGCTACTGTTGTCTTGCCGGTTCCCGGACTGCCTGTAAAGACCATATGATAGGACATGTCCATTTCAGGAATATTCATCTGGCTTCGTAATTTTCGAATCTTGATCAAATTGATCAAAGACTGGATCTCTTCTTTGACATTAGCAAGCCCCACCAAACTATTTAATTCATCCAAAAGCTCCTGAATCCTCTTTTCATGTGCTTCTTTTTCTCTTTGCTCGCGCTCCTGGATTCGCTTCTTTACCTGTAAAAACTGCTCTTTTGCCTGGGCAGAGATTTCTAATTCTTCTTTTTCGCTAAGTTCCTGCTCTCTTTTTTCTCGTTCTTCTTTCGAAAGCTGCGAAATATCCAACGTCTGATCGCTGTTGCTGTCTTCTGAAAGCAGCTTTTCATCATTTGTGTGATCTGTCTGATCCGACTGCGTATTCTCTTGTTCTTGTAAGTCTTTTACAGTCTGCTGTCTGTTTTCTTTTTTAGAATGTTTCTCACTCTCTTGTATCTTTTTCTTTTCTTCTGTATGTAACGCATCTTCCGGCAGCATTTCTATCGGACGTTCTATCTTAGCAACTGCAAGCGGTCCTGCCATAGCCGATCTTTTCTTTTTGCGTTCTTCAATGTTTTGCTTAATACAGCAGCCGATCTCATCTCCGCTGATCTTTCCAAAAATATAGCGAAAATGTTCATCCTGCGTTTTATCATTCACATAATAACTGATCTTATTGTAATATTTCTGGATAAATTCATTGATCTTAGCATCTTTACCTGTATTCAGATATGCCATACATAAAAGGATATTTAACAATCCATCTAAGAAATATTCGGTAATGTCTGCTCCTTTTTCTTTGTCATACAGACTACATAACTGAATCAGGATCGGAGGCATATGATACATTTTTTCTGTATCGTTCTTTAACTCTTCATCAATCGTGATCTGCGATGAGATTGCAAAAGGGTTGCTGATCGGAACTGTCTGAATAAAAGTCAGCTGGCTGTCTAATACATTTCCACAATGAATTGCAAGATTCATCAGTACTGACTGCACATACATATCAAGCACCTCTGTACTTGACTGCTGCATGACCTGCCTTGCTTTATCCCAAAATCCGGATGTCTCTAATGTCTGACAATATAATGCCAGTTTATCATAATTTTCTTTTCCAAGTTCAAAAAGCTGTTCATCCGTATAAATTCCGGCTGTCATCCAGACACCTCCCTTCTTTTTTATGTACTCTCGGTAAGAAGATTCCGAGAGTACATTTTTCACGATCTGTCTGCACACTCATAGCTATCATATCACATTTTGTATTATTTTTTAATCTTTTTTATGTGATATCTCTGTGTTTTTATGCTATAACCACAAAAATCCCCTTTTTTACTCTCTCAAAAATATACTGTCCGATTATTTGCTGTTTTCCGTTTGTCTCAATCTTTCTGTGTCTTATTCTGATAGTGGATTGTTTCTTCCTGCAAAACAGGGTAAACCACTACTTTCTTTCCATCCAGATCTTCTTCATGCATATCAACTGCGTTGATCTGGTGGTTGAAATAAGTTGTATAATAATAAATTCCTTTTGATGCATTACAGCAGGAAGTATAAATCGTATATTCATATGCTCCTTCATTGACTTCACAGCATCCTTTTGACTGCTCTACCGTGCCCATAATATGAAAGAACTGCCCTACGCTGTCCTCTTCCTTTTGTGTTGCGATCGCATTCAACTTTGTAAAAGCAGCCCGAACAAAACGGGAAGCAGACGAAAGATCACCCGGCAGCCCCAATGCACCCATACCACGACTGTAAGTCTGAAGTTTTAACCGTTCACTAAACAGGTTCTTAGGCTGCTTGGGTGACAGGTGCATATAATTGTTTAACTGAAACATCTGCTGTGGAAATGGCGGGTTATTTGTCAATACTCCGACCGGATTGTCATATACAAACAGACCTTCTTCGACAGCTTCTACCGTAATCGTTTCTTTCTCATCCGCAATCAGCCAATGCAATGGAGATACCGGAAACGATTCATGAAATGCAAGATTGGTCACATTGATCTTTTCTAACAGTTCACGCACTTCTTTTACGGTACTGCACTGTCCTAATATCCATGGGATCAATTCAAACGATGCAATATTATCTTTTCCTTCTTTTTCTTTTCCATAACAGGCGTTTCCGACAAAGTTCAACCCGGCCATGCCAAGCCCTTTTTCATTGACCGCCTCATAATACAACGGATAGCCGCCTGCTACATGTGCCATCCCGATCAAGGCATAATGCTCGTTACGCTTCGCACCATTACGAAAAGCAAACGGATACTGACGTGGCGTGATCACGATCTCTTCTCCATAAGAGCTTTCATAATCTAATGTACGTCCAAAATAAAAATCCTTTGTTTTATATGCTAATGCTGTACACATATTCTACCTCTTTTCTTTCTTGATATATTTCGTACCCAGCGAACAAATTTTCTGCGTAGCAGTATAGGAAATTCTGTAGAAAACAAACTTTCCTGTACTGCAAATTCATACTATTATAAATATACTTCTCCTGTATATTCCTGTAATTTTTGCCGCAAACCATCATATTTTTTGCATAAAAGCGATACATCCTGCTGTGTATACGATGCTGCCGCTTCATTTGCCTGCCTTAGTTCGTTTGCATCCTGATAAATGTCAGCCAGCTTAAAAAAAAGCTCGCCACTTTGACGGATTCCAAACAGATCGCCCGGTCCGCGCAGTTTTAAATCTTCTCTTGCGACATAAAAGCCATCATTAGATCCTTCAATGATCCGTAAACGCTCCATGGTTTCTTTCGACGCATTTCCTGCCATAAAGATACAATATGACTGTGCACTGCCTCGTCCTACACGACCTCTGAGCTGATGAAGCTGTGCAAGTCCGAAACGTTCCGCATTCTCTATCATCATGACTGTGGCATTCGGTACATTGATTCCTACTTCAATAACGGTCGTTGAAACCAAAATATCAATCTGATGCGCTGCGAAAGATGCCATAATCTCATTCTTTTGTGCCGGCTTTAACTTTCCATGCAAATATTCGATCCGTATCGATGGCGGCATCATATCTTTTAAGGAATTGGTATAATCTAAGACATTTTCTGCTTCTGTATTCTCACTTTCTTCAACCATCGGGCAGATGATGTAGACCTGATGACCTTCTCTGACTTCTTTTTCCATAAATCGGTATGCCTGCGGGCGGTAATTTGTACCAACGGCACAATTTTTGATTGGCAGGCGGTTTGCCGGTAACACGTCGATCACGGAAACATCAAGATCACCGTATAATATGATCGCAAGTGTTCTTGGTATCGGTGTTGCACTCATGACCAGCATATGAGGATCTTTTCCTTTCTCAGAGAAAAGCTCCCTTTGCCTTACTCCAAAACGGTGCTGTTCATCGGTTACGATCAAAGCCAGATTGGCATATTCTACCTTCTCCTGTATCAAAGCATGCGTTCCTACCAGAATATCTACTTCTTGATCGGCTGTCTTCTGATACATTTTCCTCTTTTGCACTGCTGTCATCGAACCGGTCAAAAGCCCGATCCGAATGCCAAGCGGTTCTAAATATGCACAGAATTCTTCATAATGCTGCTTTGCCAGAACCTCTGTCGGAACCATGATCGCCCCCTGATGACCGCTTTTGGCAATTGCAGCAAGTGCAAGCATTGCAATCACAGTCTTACCGGATCCTACATCACCCTGGATCAGACGATTCATGACTTTTCCGCTTTGCATATCCTTCTTGATCTCTTCCCATGCTTTTTTCTGGCCGCTTGTCAGTTCATAAGGAAGTATCTCTAATAATGCATTATCATATACATCTCCATCGACCGGATACGAAGACGGTTTGCTATGCTTTAATTCTTTCATTCGATGAAGGGCTAAAGAAAACAAGAAGAACTCTTCAAATACCAGACGTTTTCTTGCTATGATATATTCCTTTTTACTGTCCGGAAAATGAATCGTCTGTATTGCTTTTTTATGCAGGATCAATTCGTATTTTTTTCGAATCTCTGCCGGTAAAAACTCCGATTCCCATTCAACTCCTTTTAAAGCTGCTGTGACGGCTTTTGTCACGGCATGATTCGTCAGACCGGCTGTCAAAGGATAAACCGGCATCATTTTTCCGAGCTGTCTGCTATACTCTTCTCTTGTCAGGATCTTTGGCTGTGTCATTTGCAACATGCCGTTTTTCAATACGATCCTGCCTCTTAAAATATAATGCATTCCCATTTTTAAGGAACGCATCAAAAATGGCATATTAAACCAGCTTACACGGATCTGAGCCGTAGTATCTTTGATCTGGCAGGAAAGGATCTTTAAGTTTCGGACATTTGCCATATGAGGCTTTGTCACAAAGCTGCCCTCAATGATAACGACTTCGCCTTCCTTTACTGATTGGATTGGCTGTATGGGTGTAAAAATATCATATTCTCTCGGGAAAAAGTTAAGAAGCTCTCCCACCGTCGATATTCCCAACTTGTAAAAGAGCTTCTCACTTTTTTCGCCAATTCCTTTGATGGTACGAATACTATCTGTTGGCTTCATTTATTTCCTCCATCCCTCCTGTAAGGAGTTCTGTTTCTGTCTGTTTCTGTATAGACAAGAGCTAAAAGATATTCCTTTTGTAACAGACATTTTCTAAAACCTGTCATCCCCTGCTCTATTCTACAGAGATGAAATACGAATAGATTGGCTGTCCGCCATATTGTACTTCTACTTCCACATCTTCATGTGCTGCGATGATCTCATCTGCTAATTTGTCTGCATCTTCCTGTGTCGTATCAGCACCAAAGTATAGGCTGATCAACTCGGAATCTTCATCCATCATCGATTCGATCAATTCTCTTGCAGCACCTTCTACAGTCTCACTGACTGACACGATCGTCTTATCGGTAAGTCCCATGAAGTTGCCCTGCTTGATCTCTTTACCATCCATAACGGTATCACGGACTGCATAAGTCACCTGACCGGAACGGATCTGTAACATTTCTGATTCCATGTTGGCTTTGTTCTCTTCATTAGACTGACCACCCATATAATTGATCATAGCTGCAATTCCCTGCGGGATATTCTTAGACTCGATTACAATGATCTCTTTGTCTTCTGTCAGATCACGTGCCTGATTAGCAGCAAGAATGATATTCCCATTGTTCGGAAGAATAAAGACCGTATCTGCATTGACTTTTGCAATCGCATCAAGCATATCTTCGGTACTCGGATTCATCGTCTGTCCACCTTCAATGATATGGTCTACACCAAGATCCTTAAAGATCTCACTTAAACCTTCTCCTGCTGAAACAGCAATAAAACCAACTTCTTTATGAGGCATTTCTTCTTCCTGCTTTGCCTGCTTCTCGGCATCACGGATCACTTTTTCCTGATGTTCTTCACGCATGTTGTCAATCTTCATGCTGGTAAGAGAACCATATGTCAAAGCCTTCTGAATAGCTAAACCGGGATCGTTTGTATGCACATGTACTTTGACAATATCATCATCTGCAACGACGACGACACAGTCACCGATCTTTTGTAAATATTCTTTTAATTGTGCTTCTACAACATTTTCATTACGCTCTAACATAATGATAAATTCCGTGCAATATCCGAATTTAATATCGGCTTCGCCTGCTGTACTTGCTTTTACAACCGTGGAATTGTTTCCGACTTTGATCGTAAAATCAGCAGTCCGTCCATTCAATGCATCGATCGCACCACGTAAGAAAGTCATCAATCCCTCTCCGCCGGAATCAACAACACCTGCCTGCTTTAATACCGGCAATAACTCCGGTGTATTCAAAAGAGCTGCTTCCATACTCTGTGATACTTCATCGCAAAATGTCAGAAGATCCGTCATCTCACCATCCACAAGAATCTCCTGTGCTTTTGCAGCACCGGCACTTGCAACTGTTAAGATTGTTCCTTCTTTTGGTTTCATAACCGCTTTGTAAGCTGTCTCAGCCGCATGATTTACTGCATTTCCCATAATGGTAATGTCTAATTCATCATTGCCTTTGATCGATTTGACAAAACCTCGAAAGATCTGAGAAAGGATAACACCGGAGTTTCCTCTTGCACCACGTAAAGAACCGCTAGAGATTGCTTTTCCAAGTTCATCCATCGTCGGATTTTTCAACATACTGACTTCTTTTGCTGCTGACATGATCGTCATTGTCATATTTGTTCCCGTATCTCCATCCGGTACAGGAAACACATTTAATTCATTGATGTATTCTTTCTTCGCTTCGAGGGCTTTTGCACCTGCCAGAAACATTTTTTGAACCATCCCTGCATCAATTTTATTAATACTCACTTCTGCTCCTCCTCGCAATTAGGAAACTTGTTACTAATCTTCATCCACAATACGGACACCATCTACGATCACGTTAATCTTCTCGACTTTGAGTCCCGTGAATTCTTCTATTTTATATCTGACGCTTTCTAATACATTCTGTGCGACTGCACGAATGCTGACACCATATGCCACAATGACATGAAGCTCAATGCTGACACCATCCTCACTGACCACTACATTCACACCACGTCCGGCACTTTCTTTTTTCAAAAGCTTTGTTACGCCATCCTTCATATTTACCGCAGCCATTCCTACGATGCCGATGCAATCTGTAGTGGCTGTACCGGCATATTTTGCCAGAACATCACGATCAATGACAATTTCTCCCATATCGGTATTCATTTTGCCCTTCATATGCCTTCCTCCTTTTTATTCTAAATTTGTATCAATATTTTTACAAAAACACATATACTATAGTATAACTTATCATAAGATGCAAAGCAACCTTTTCCTTCTCAAATCCACTATTTACATTCCTTTGTCACAAACCGTTGTCCGAAACAGAAATGAGGATCTTATGAAACGAATGCTTGGCTTTATTATTTTTTGGATTGCCATTGGCATGACAATCATGTTTTTTATGACAAACAATCTGCTTGCAATGATCATTATTATAACCTGTCTGATCTTAGGTTATAATCTTTTTTGCTGTTGATTCTGCCATGATCTGATACATCAAAAAATTCAAAGACAGACTTTGCACGCCACTATGACTACGATATGAGTATTTTTTCTATACAGCAAAAAAGGAACCGGATAAATCCGATTCCCCTTTTATCATTACCAGATAAGCGCTTACGCACGCTCTACTGCTCCAGAACGTAAACATCCTGTACATACTGGCATTTTCTTAGCTCCACCATTCACTAAAACCTTAACTTTCTTAATGTTTGGTTTCCACATTTTGTTACTTCTTCTATGTGAATGACTCACATTGTTACCAAAGTGAACACTCTTTCCACATACTGCACATTTTGCCATCGTAAGCACCTCCTTCATTATATTTCCAACCTGATTTTATCTAAGAATTTGAATCAGTTTCATTAGCACAACATGAACATTCTACCAAAAATCAACAAGAAATGCAAGAAGAAATTTATTTTTTTGCGAATTATTTTTATGATTCTTTTGGGTCTTCCTCTTTCGTGACTTCTTTTTTGTCTTTGCCGTCAGAAAACTTATTCACCAAATCCGGAACCAGATCCAATACTTTCGTCAGACCATCCTGATTCTTTACATTGACAAGCTTTGTCTGTCCATCCTTAATCACAAGGATCGCACTTGGCTGGATTCTTCCACCCATGCCGCCTGCACCATTATCTTTCTTGTTTGTTTCTGAAAATGCACCTGCTCCCAGTCCAAAACTAACATCTACCAAAGGAAGGATGATCGTTCCATCATCAAACTTTACTGCATCCCCCACAACGGTCTTACTGGTAATAAACCCCTCCATTCCTTTAAACAGAGATTCTACCGTTCCTTTAAAATTATTTTCACCCATTTAAAATGCCTCCTTCCATCGGCTGGTATCTTTTCTAAATTGTTTCCATTCTTTACTCATAAAGATATTGATCAAAATGACAAGTACCGTAAAAATAGAAATATGTCCTTTCATTCTGATCCATCCTTCTAACCTTGTCTGTTCAAAATCGGGTATGATCGTAACGGACGATCCATAACATGCATAAAATATAGCAAGTACGGCTAATATCTCACCTGTTGTATCAGGCTGTCCCGTTCCAAAGCATACCTTTGCTTCAAATTTCTTTGGCTTACATTTTCTCCATAAATGTAACACATTATCCTTTAGGATGCAAACAAACGCCTGCGTATTGTCATCTTGCCACAATACTTTTAACCATTCAGCCTGCCGGATGCGTTTTCGTATCAGTGTGATTACATTCTTTATCGTTTGAATCCACTTTTTTATTCTTTCTATCAACGAAATCTTTCTTTTCTTTTTTTTGCCGGTTTCTTCTGACTCTTTTTGCTCAGACGTTTCTGACTCCATCCTATCAGATGTTTCCGACTCTTTTGGATCCATCCTTTCTGACTCTTTTTTATCGGAAGTTTCTGCCGTTAAGATGGTGTTCTCTTCTTTGTCCCTATCCTGATCTGTCTGATCAGAACTCTGAGCGATAGAAAGATCCTCTTTTGATTCTGTCTGTCTTGGTATTTCCCCTGATTGCTCTTTTTCCTGTAAAAATTCTTTGGGCTGCTTTATTTTTTTCGCTTTTTTTTCCTGACGTTTTCTTTTCTTCGCCTTTTGGGCTGCTTTTTTATCTGTTCTCTTTTTTAATAGTGCAATAATATCAATCCCCAGTATCCGTAATGAAATATTCCATTCTTCTTCATATCGTATCTGCGCATGCACCAAATGTAACAGCCAGCTTGCTTTTCCCTGTAAAACCTTTTCTTCTCCATAATTTCCATAGAAACAATAACGTACCGGAACCCACAGGATACAGCCTGCTAACACAAGCACAAAGAGAAATAAAAAAAGAAGAAAGAGCAGAATTTTGACGATCACAGATCCTAAGACGGATAGAATTGTTCCCATTTTGCTCCTCCTCTCCCTTATTATGTACTCTCGGTATCTTTTTAAAACGAATCCATTCGGCTGGATTTTTTCATTCTGAAGATTCCGAAAATACGTTATTTATGATTCATTGTTACCCAAATTAAAAAAATCCTTCACACAGGCTGCATTAAACGTACCATATTTTGCAATGATATCGGTAACCATCTTTTGCAAAATTTCTTCTACCCCCTCCTGATCGGCTGCCAGTCCGACGATATGTATCTTACGTTTTCTATAATATTGAAACCAGAATTCTCTTGAAGAATAAATATCAAGGCAATTCTGCTTATTGATCGGAAGAGTGATGCAATAGCATTTCTTTACAAGTTTTCGTCTTTCCAGACGACGACGAAACTTTTTAGGCTCTTCTTTTACTTTTTCGTCCATATAAAGAGCCGGATTCCATATAAACATCCTCTCCCCCCTTATATTCTGATTGCAAAACCTGCTGTTATCATTCATCAATAACATCTGATAAGATCTGCTTTACGGCATATTTTTCTGCTTCATCACTACATTGTTCCAAAGAATTTGTCACATAGTCGGCAACTTCCTGTGAACTTTGGAAGAATACGGGCATTTTTTCCAACGTATTCGCCATGATCGCACGACGCAGCATGCGGCTCTTTCCTTTAAACGCTTCTTTACATTCTAAGATCAAAGCTGCTGTTTCGTTTTCAATCCTTTCTTCTGTTACCTTTTCTTCATCTAATGCTTCGTTTAAATCCGCAAAGGTACTGTTCGAATTCAATAAAAACATTTTTTTCAACGTCCTGAAGTCATCTGTTAATCCAAGACGTTCAATATCTTCTTTCCTGCTTTCGATCAGCTCTTCTAAAACAGCTCCTGCTGTGTTGGTACTTTCGTAATAGTTTTCCTGCTTTCCTTCTACGGCAGGAAGTTTTTCACCAAGCCAGCTTAATTTATCTTCGGATGTCTGAAGAATATTTCCCTCTTCTACCATGTCCCATACGCTGCTGTCATCACTATTACAAAACAGTGCATTGATACCTCGGATCACGAGATCTGTTTCTTCTATTGCTGTTTCATTTTTTGTATATTTGTGTGCTGCACAGATCATATACATTTCATTGATCAAAGAACCTAACTCCATATACAGATCCGATATATCGTTTAACTTAGACGCATTAACACGAAGCTTCTCTGCATAGATACGATAGGTTGCTTCATCCATATTATCATAATCTAACTGCTCAAACTCTTCTAAGACCGGAACAAATTCCGTGAAATATTCTTTCATATGTTCGTTCCGATATAACATCGCATTTGTACGGAACATATAAAGAAATCCGTCTAAAGAACTCTTATCCGCATCTTTATACAAAGAAAGACTTTCTTTGATCAGATCAAAATATCTGCTTCTTGTCATCCGCATCGGAAGCTGACCGACCGCAAAACGGATATTATCACTGATCACGGCATTATCCCTGCTTCCAAAAATAAATTGCAACAGATCCTGTGCAAAGACACCGTCTGAAGGCATTGTTTCCATATCATCAAAACGATACTGGATACGATTCAGTACATATTCATAGACAACAAAACGATCGACATATGCTGTCAGCACATCCATTCTGTCAATGACTTCACGACGCAGGTCTAATAAATCCTGTGCCATTTTTTCTACCTCTGACATTGCCGGTTCTTTTTCAAAATATTGTTCAACGATTCCATGCAATGCATCCGCTGTCTCTTTGGCAGATTCCACATAAGGATTGAGTCCCTCTGAGATCATTTCATAGAACATATAATATTCCATCATCATTCTGATCCTGCTAAGGCTGTCCTGCGCAATCATATACTGTTTTGCATATTCCGGCAAAAGAACATCAATCTCTTCGCCTCTTTCGAGTTCCCGTACACATTTTCTGATCTTACTGCTCATTTGTTTGATTCCTTTCCTATCTTATAGGCTCTTTATTCTGTATATCTGTATACTATTTTTTACCATGTCTGGATCAATACCCAGCTGTCAAACCATTTCAGGTATTTCTGAACATATGACGGATCGACCGCTTTTCCGGAAATAACCGGATAGAACATGATAAATAACACTACCACTAACGCCGCATACACATACATGGCTTTCTTCCATTTTGGTTTCTCATCTACAATCTTTTTCATGCTGTAACCAATCATTAACGTAACAAACGGTACACTTGGGAAGTAATGGTAAATAAATACTACTCTTCCGATGAAAATCCATGGCAGATACTGAGAAAGATATCCAAATGTCAGATAGATCGCATTACGGTCTCTCTTTTTATAGATCAGATATAAGATGAATAAAAATGCCGGAATACCCATCCACCAGATCAATGGATTACCAAATGCACTAATTCCTTCACGCAGATGAGAATTGATCTCTCCTGAGAAATACCAGATCGGACGTTTCATGATCGGCCACTCATACCATTTAGAAGAATATGGATGTGTCGCATTCAATGTGCTGTGATAATTAAACATACTCGTCTGATTATCTAACATTCTGCGGATCAGGCCATGACCTGTTCCATCAGAGAACGGAATGTATGATAAAGTATAGATTGCTGCCGGAATTGCAACAAAGAAACCACAGCAAAATGCGATCGTTTTCCAAAACTTCTTATAAAAGGTATCAATGATATCTTTGTGCAAAATACCTTCTGTCGTACCATTCGGATTCTTTGACGCATACAGATATTCGCTGAATCTCTTGCCCATAACGATAAAGAAAATCAGGCAAAGACCGATTGAAGAATATATTCCGGTCCATTTGCATGCCCAGCTAAATCCCATTGCGATACCACATAAACCAAGAGGAATAAATGTCTTTTTCAGACTGGTATCGTAAAAACTCTTTCTGGTATAACAGAACATAAAGAAGTACGAAAGCATGATAAACAATGTAACAAAAACATCGATCGTAGCAATTCTTGTCTGCGCAAAATGCATAAAGTCAAAAGCAAACATCAATGTTGTAATTCCACTGATCCATGTTTCCTTAAACATTTTCTTTGCAAAGATATAAATGATCGGAACCATTAACACACCAAATAAGGTTCCCATAAAGCGCCATCCGAACGGATTCATGCCAAAAATGCTGACACCGAGTGCAATAAAGATCTTGCCAAGTGGCGGATGCGTATTTTCATAACAATACAGATGATGGACCATTTCATATGCGGTACGTGCATGATAGACTTCATCAAAATACGTACCATTACTCCAGCTCTGTCTTCCTTCAAACATATCCTGCTCATCAAACAAAGCATGATAGTCTTTTTCATTTACCGGCATCAAAAGATTGCCATCGGCATCCTGAAATACCAATTCCAGTAAACTGTCATTAGAAGTTTCTGAATTTGGCGTGAGCTTTAAATAACGCGTTACGATCTGCCTGTCTGTACTGTTCCAGCAAAAAACAGAACCGGCATCCCATGCGTTGCTGTCAGAATAGATTTCCTGCCAGTTCGTTCCATCGGTTGATATCGAAACAATGTATTTCGGATTGTTCTGGTAACCAAGGAAATCCCACGTCTTCCTGATATCAACACTTTTTCCGAAGTCAAGAACGATCTCACCGTCCTGAACAACCGAATAACCGGTTGTCGGGGCATGCATATTTCCAAGGTTCATAAAAGCAACAACCGCATAGATCACAGTGATTACCGCCATAACGATCAGGTCAGTTTTGACAATCTTTCCTAAAGTTTCCGTTCTTTGGATCCTGCTCTTAGGCTGCGAATCGTCCTGCCTATTACTATAAGGCATACCGGCTTTGGATCGTGCTGTCTGTGTTTCTGTCTGCTGCATCTTTTCATCTGCTGCCGGTTCATATTGGATATAATACTTATAAGACAGATAGACCATATAACATAAGAATGCAACAAAACATGCACCGACAATAATAGGGAATGGTGCCATGTTATCAAAATTTGTATTATCAAAGAAGAACAATACATGCGTTACATTCAGATATGTAATGCATATTCACGGTAATATTCTTCACCTTCTCCGGCTCTTCAAAGCTGTTTTCA
>OKRY01002347.1_pt1 | contig 14886 bp, 13 predicted proteins | sample 1601121 | NCBI WGS metagenome assembly OKRY01 (sample SAMEA3541546, study PRJEB24748) | human gut metagenome | biome: human gut; feature: human-associated habitat; material: faeces | place: China | collected 2012
TACAAATCAATAAGGGGAGTGTCGCGTTTGAAAAGAAATTTTGATATAAAAGTGATTTTTTGCTCGAAATAATGTATAATTATAAATATTTTTGTGGGCATAACGAATTTATCGCACATTTGCTAAGTAACAATGCCTCAAAAAACAATAAATTTATAGGAGGGTTTGTATGAGAAAGACATTCAAACAAATTATGTCTATTATGCTGGCAGCAGCATTAGCGCTAGGTGGAACACCTTTCACAGCAAAGGCGTCTATAGACATAAAACAAGAAGAAAACAACAAAAACAAAAGTGATGGGAGCAATTCTTTCCACCACAATGGTGCTTAGTATGCTTGCGGGCTGCGGCACAACAAACAGTACAACAGAGACAGCGACAGGCGGTACGACTACCGGAGAAACAGCATCTCCAACAGCTGCTACGGAGACGGATACCACTCCGATTACCTTTAAAATTGCTGTAACAAAGCATGCGCTTTCTAAATGCGACGATTTTAATGACAAAGTGGCATTTCAGATGGCAGAAGAAGATGACTTGATTCGCAAAAATCCATTTGGCTTTGAACTGGTCAATGTTATTGTGAATGATAGTGTGAGAAGAGAAGCTGTCACAAGAAAGCAGGAGCGGGAATTTCTAAGATTCATAAAAGAAGATGCGCATTTTTGCAAGTACTATGATGCAATATTTATTCTCTTTAACACAGGACTTCGTATATCAGAGTTCTGTGGGCTTACAAAATCAGATTTGGATTTTAAAAACAAAAGAATACGGGTAAATCATCAATTACAGAGAACAAGTCAGATGCAGTATATCATTGAAAAGCCTAAGACAGAAAGTGGCGAGAGATATGTTCCAATGTCTGATGAGGTGGTGGCTTGTTTCAAGAGAATACTTAAGGACAGGGTCAATCCCAAAGTTGAACCGATGGTTGATGGAATGACAGGATTTTTATTCCTTGATAAGAATGATATGCCTATGGTGGCATTACATTGGGAAAAGTATTTCCAACATATTCGGGAAAAGTACAATAGCATATATAAGGTTCAGATGCCGCCGATTACACCACATGTGTGTCGCCATACATTTTGTTCTAATATGGCTAAGTCGGGAATGAATCCGAAGATGCTTCAGTATATTATGGGACACTCGGATATCAGTGTTACGATGAATACCTATACTCATGTTAAATTTCAGGATGCACAGGAAGATTTTCAAAAAGCAATTAATTCATAATGACCTGATGAAAATGAGAGAAAAATGGCTGAATGCCAGTATTTATCTTAATCCCCAATTTCTTACCTGTCGATTCCCAATGGCAGATTTGCCTTTGGTACAGACTTGAAATTTACCAAAGTTTTTACCAAAATTGATGACAAAAATATGCAAAGATATGCCAAAATATGCCAGAATAAGTGAAAAATGAAGAAAGGTAAAAAGGCTTGAAAAGCCCGAAAATACTGGAAATATGAGAAAAATCAAGATTTTATTTGTTTGCCACGGCAACATCTGTCGTTCCCCCATGGCAGAATTTGTTATGAAAAAATTAGTATCCGACGCAAATTTCGCAGATCATTTTCAGATCGCTTCCGCTGCCACCAGCACGGAGGAAATCTGGAACGGTATCGGGAACCCGGTCTATCCGCCGGCGAAGGTAGAGCTTGCCAGACACGGCATTTCCTGCGAGGGGAAGCGGGCCAGGCAGGTAACGAAGGCGGATTATGCGGAATATGATTATCTGATCGGTATGGACAGTGCAAATATCCGCAACATGCTGCGGATATTCGGCGGAGATCCGGATGGGAAAGTAGCCAGGCTATTATCCTATGCCGGCTCGGAGCGGGACATTTCGGATCCGTGGTACACGGGAGAGTTTGGGACGACCTACAATGATGTCCTGGAAGGCTGTACCGCATTCCTTCGATATTTACAACAAAACGGAAGAATCGACACGTAAGCTGACACTTCCAACATAGTATACATGACAGAAATGTCATGCCTGAAAAATTCACAGAATCACCACATTTTTCTCACAATTCCTTCGCAGATGCCCCTTATCATAAGAGACAGGTAAGGGGAAATAAATGTTCATAAGTTTTTTAGGAATGAATGGAGCAGGAGGAATGAGAATATGAGAAGATGGAATTTACCCCAGGTGAATACAAAAGTAATGTGCGCAGCGTTGACTGCTGCCATGGTGATGACCGGATTTACAGCATGCGGAGGAACGACATCTGCGGGCACGGAGAGCGCAGCAAGTGAATCAGCAGAACAGAAGGAGACGATCGCGCCGGAGAGCACGACGGAACAGAGCGCTTTGGAGAAAAGTGAAGAGAAGGTGGAATCTTATCTCGGTCAGATCACTGCCATTGACGGCAATGTGATCTCCATTGCGCTGGCAGAGAAGCCGGAGGCTCCGGATGGAGAAGCACCGAATGGTGAAAAGCCTGACGGACAGGCACCAGACGGCAACGGAGGCACTCCTAATGGAGAAGCACCTGCTGGTGAAGTCCCCAGCGGAGAAGCCCCGGACGGTCAGAAACCTGAGAAAGATATGTTAGATGAGATGACCTTAACCCTTAGCGGTGACACTATGACTATCACGGTCAATGATGATACGATCATCACGACTGACGGAACGGATGCCACGCCGGATGACCTCCAGGTAGGTGATACCGTATCTTTCTTCCTGGATGGCGAGGTCGTGACCTCTTTAAGTGTAGGCATGCCGGAGCCGACACAGCCGGGACGGTCTATGCAGGCTCTGGAGCAAAAGTAAGCTGACGCACAAGCATGTTTCCCAGAATCCCTGCCATTTCTTCCGGAGACTGGGGAGTGGCTTCTTTCAGCCAGGTCTCTACGACACCGACACAACCGGTAATGATGAAGGAACAGAGATATTCATAGTTAGCATCGGATTGCGCACTTTCCAGAAAGCGGAGAGTGCGCTTTTTGATCTGGTCCTTCAGGCGGTTAACGAAGGTGAGATCTCCATGGGGACCGATCATGACTCTGGCGAGATCTCTGTGGCGGTCTAAGAAGCGGAAGAACTCTAACAGAAGACCGTCAGAGGACAATGTGGGAGTACCTAGCGGTTCCTGCTCCATGATCTCGTTGAACTCCCGGAACATTTCATCTTCCACTTTATGGAGCATATCGTAGATATCATCATAATGCAGATAGAAGGTTCCGCGATTGATATCTACCAGCTCTGTGAGTTCTTTGACGGAAATATCCTGAATATCGTGGGTTTCCATCATTTTGACTAATCCCTGCAGCAACAGGGCACGGGTCTTGCGCACGCGGCGATCCATTTTTTCCATACGGCAATTCTCCATCCTTTCCGGGAAATGATCATAATATCTAATACGTATCTAATGCAAATCTGAATTTTTTCTAAAACAATGAACACAAATCAATACAATGTTCAAAAACAGACATATCAACACAATTTGTGGCTTGCTTTTTCTCTCCTATTATTATATTTTGCTTGTGTTAGAAAATCAACACGAGTTCATTAAATGACAGTAATACAATTTTTTATCTTTGTAGTAAGGCTTTACAGAAGCGGGAAAAACTCTTAAACTAAGAATAGAAAAATCAGATACATAGGGGTACAAAGAGAGACACAGTAGGAGGAAACTATGGCAGCAGACAACACAGAAAAAGACAAAAAAGATAACTCCTTTATGATGAAACTTGCCACGCTTATCGTAGATAAACGAAAAGGATTCTATCTGATCTTTATTGTTTTATGCATATTTTGCGTATTATCCATGAATAAGGTCAAAGTAAATAATGACCTGACCACATATCTGCCGGATACGACAGAGACCAGAAGGGGACTGGATCTGATGGATTCGGAGTTTACGACCTACGGTTCCGCCCGGATCCTGATCTGTAATGTGACTTTTGATGAGGCACAGAAGCTGGCGGATCAGGTGGAAAAAATGGATGGTGTCAGTATGCTGGATTTCGATGACACTGAGGATCATTATCATGACATGGAGGCTTTATTGTCTGTCACTTTTGATGAGGAAGCGGATACGGAAGCCACACAGCAGCATCTGACCGAGGTACTGGATGCCCTGTCTGATTATGATGTTTATTATTCTTCGGATATCGGTCAGGAAGAGCGTGATGCGGATGACCTGAATAATGATATGATCGTCATTCTGCTTCTGGCAGCTGTGGTTATCGTAGCCGTGCTGCTATTTACTTCCACAACTTACGCGGAGATCCCGGTATATCTGACCACATTTATCGTGGCAGCTATTTTAAATAAAGGAACGAACTATTGGTTCGGTACTATCAGCTTTGTGACGAACTCTATCGCAGTGGTGCTGCAGTTAGGTCTGGCAGTAGATTATGCCATCATTTTGGCACACCGTTTTATGGAGGAGCATGAGGACAAGGATGCCAGAGAGGCTGTAATAGTAGCTCTAAGTAAGGCCATCCCGGAGATTTCTTCCAGCTCCCTTACCACGATCTCAGGTATGGTAGCCATGATGTTCATGCAGTTCAGAATTGGTTACGATATGGGTATTATCCTGGCGAAATCCATTATTTTCAGTATGGTAGCGGTATTCTTCCTGATGCCGGGACTACTGCTTACCTTTTCCAAGGCAATTGACAACACGCATCATAAGAGCTTCGTACCGAAGATCACGGCAGTGGGAAGATTCTGTGTGGCTACCCGCTACATTGTACCGCCGATTTTGATCGTGGGTGTTATTGCAGCATTTTTCCTGTCCAACAGGGCGAATTATGTATATGATGTAAATACATTGGAATCCAGCAGTATGAGTGAGAATAAATTCTCAGTCAGCATGGTCAATAAGGAATTTGGCATGGTGAATCAGCTGGCGGTCATTGTGCCCAACGGTGATTATGAAAAAGAGGCACAGACCCTGAAGGCACTGGAAAAGTTGGATGTGGTAAAATCCGTTCAGGGACTTGGCAATATTGAAGCTATGGATGGTTACATGCTGACTGACAAACTGAATCCCAGACAATTTGCAGAGCTGATCGATCTGGATGTGGAAGTGGCGGATATGCTGTATTCGGCATATGCCCTGGATCAGAGTGATTACGGTGCTCTGGTCAGCGGTGTCAACGATTATGAAGTACCTTTTATCGATATGTTCCTGTTCATTTATGATCAGAAAGAAAGCGGAAACATTACGCTGGATGATGATCTGGAGGAGACTTTATCGGACGCACATTCCAAGATCATGATTGCAAAGGATCAGTTGTTGGGAGAAGATAATTCCCGTTTCGTTCTGGAACTGAATGTACCTTATGAAGGAGAAGAGACCATCGCAGCGCTGGATCAGATACGTAATACCGTGGCGAAGTTCTATAATATAGATGATATCCTGCTAGTCGGAAATGCCACCAGTGATAAGGATCTGGGAGATTCTTTCGCAACAGATAACACGATCATCACTGTACTGACGGCATTGTTCGTTATGATCATCCTGTTGTTCACTTTCCAGTCTGCCGGCTTGCCGGTATTGCTGGTAGTAACGATTCAGGGTAGTATCTGGATGAACTTCTCACTGCCGTATCTGCTGAGTGAAAATGTATACTTCCTGGGATATCTGGTAGTGTCCGCCATCCAGATGGGTGCGACGATCGACTACGCTATCGTTATCACCAGCCGTTATATGGATCTGAAGACGTACATGCCGATCAAAGAAGCTGCCATCGAGGCGCTGAACCAGGCGTTCCCCACGATTGTTACCAGTGGTTCCATGCTGGTGGCTGCTGGATTCATTATCAGTTATGTATCTTCTAATGCAGCGGTAGCAGCGATCGGACTGGCGCTGGGACGTGGTACCCTGACCTCTATTTTATTGGTGCTGCTGGCATTACCACAGACACTGCTGATCGGAGATATCATTATTCAGAAGACGGCATTTACCTTAAAGCGTGATCTGGCGAAGCCGCTGCCTTCTGCCGGTAGGATCCGAATGAACGGTCATATCAAGGGTTATGTCAACGGTGTGCTGGAAGGTGATTTCATCGGTGTCATCGACGGTGAGATGGGAGCGGTGGTGCGTCCCAAGGATACCGTGACCATGGAGCGGGAGGATGCAGCGGAGAATGCGTACCCCAGGTTGGAAGCACAGGAGTTTTCGAATAATACAGCAGAAAGCGAGGGAACAGAAGATGAACAGTAAAAGATTATTATGTTTCCTGCTGGGAGCGGCATTACTGCTGCAGACACCGGCAACCGCTTATGCGGAAGAGACGTTAACCTATGAACAATATAAGGGCGGCAGCGGTTATAGCAGCACCGCGCAGGAACCGGATTATGCAATTGTAGAGATCAGCACGGAGGAGGATCTGCGCAGGCTTGCGGAGAACTGTGTGCTGGACAGCTGGTCCAGAGGTATCAAAGTAGTGCTGCGCAACGACATCGTTCTGAGCATGGAAAGTGAATTCAGTATCCCAACATTTGCGGGAATTTTCGATGGTAATAGTTTTACGATCTCCAATGTAAAGCTTACGGGGAATGGTTCTGCGGCGGGTCTTTTCCGTTATGTGCAGGAAGGTGCCAAAGTACGTAATCTCACGGTGAGCGGAGAAATATCTCCCTCCGGAAGCCAGAATCAGGTCGGCGGCATCGTCGGGGTGAATTACGGTAGCATTGAGAATTGTAAGTTTTCCGGTAATGTGATCGGCGATAATGAAGTCGGTGGCATTGCGGGTGTGAATGAAGAGACCGGCGAGATCCGCAGATGTGAATCCAACGCAAATGTCATTGGCAATCATTCCGCAGGTGGTATTGTCGGGAACAATCACGGCATCTTAAATAACTGTAACAACAGTGGCAGCATCAATACCTATAGTACGGAAGTGACCTATGATCTGGATGATATTACCATGGACAATCTGGAGCAGATCAACAGTACTTCCAATGTGACTGCGCATACGGATACCGGCGGTATCGCAGGCATCTCTGATGGTAAGATCTATTACTGTTCCAATTCCGGAGCCATCGGATATCAGCATGTGGGCTACAATACCGGAGGTATCGTAGGCAGACTGCATCAGGGTTATCTGCAGAATTGCACCAATACAGGTTATGTGCAGGGCAGAAAAGATGTGGGCGGTATCGTAGGCCAGATGGAGCCTTTTCTGGAGATCCAGTATCTCAGTGATAAACTGAAAGAACTGGACACAGAGACAGATAAGTTCCTGGATATGCTGGATGCGACACAGAAAGATTTCAGCAATTACAGCAGACAGGCATCTGCGCTGACCAAAAGTATCAGTACGAATCTGAAGGATGCCAATAGCGCGGGAAATTCCCTTACCGGAACCACGAATGACTTGTGGTATATTTACAATCAGGAGCTGAACGGTGTCAGCAATGACCTGAAGGTTTTGAATAATGACCTGAACAAACAGGCAGAGGACGATAAAAATAACGGCAACAGACACGATATCACGCTGAGCGGCAATGATCTGAGCGGAGGTGATATTACGCTCTCTGTACCGGATGATACAGAGAGTTATAAAACAGCTCTGAAAAAGTTTGGTGAAAATGCCACGAAGCATCTGGATAATATGGTTAGTGCATCCACGGACCGCAGTGGTGGTATTAAGAATAATCTGGATACACTGAATCAGAGCCTGGATAAAGCATTTGACCAGCTGGGTCAGTTGGGAGATGTATTACAGGCAGGGTCAGACAATACCAGCGCACATATGGATGAACTGATGGACCAGGCGAGGGTATTGCGGAAACTGGTCAGCGAGATCCGCGATGATCTTTTCCGATACGAGGGGATTTCTGTGGAGGATACTTCGGATGAATCCGCCAGCAAGGGGGAAGTGAACCCCGGAGATCCTGATGCTGAGGCTGGTGAGGCAGAACCTGAGAGAACCGAAGAAGCATTATATGACACCTCCAGCTTCCAAAAAGGTAAAGTCACACTGTGTGTAAATCGTGGTACGGTAGAGGCGGATACCAATGTCGGCGGTATCGTCGGACAGGTGGCAACGGAATATGATTTTGACCCGGAGGATGACATCACCTTGACCGGAACGGAGAGCTTCGATGTGGAGCAGACCATCAAGGCAGTCGTAAGAGACAGTCGCAATTTCGGTGATATCACCGGTAAAAAAGATAACGTGGGAGGTATCGTCGGCAAGGCGGAATACGGAGCAATTATCTCCTGTGAATCCTATGCCCCCATTGAAAGTACCGGAGGCAGTGATGTGGGTGGTATTGCCGGATCTGCCAGCTATGCGATCCGCAGTTGCTATAGCATGGGCAGGATTACCGGTAAAAATAATATCGGCGGTATCGCCGGAGAAGGTTGCGATATTTTTTACAGTTATGCATACAATGATCTGGATATGTCCGGAGAAAATCAGGGCAGCATTGCAGGTAAAGTCAGTGATGACGGCAGCCTGTATGGCAATTATTATGTAGAAGGCGGTGTCGGCGGTGTAGACGGCATCGGTTACCAGGGCGGAGCAACACCGTTGTCCTATCAGGAACTTTGCGCAAAGGATGGAGTTCCGGAAGCTTTTTCGCAGTTTACGATCACTTTCCTGGCAGATGGCGAGGAAGTGGCTTCCTATAAATGTAATTACGGAGACTATCTGTCTGCAGATCAGATTCCGGAAGTGCCGGAGAAGGAAGGCTATTACGGTGTATGGCCGGATTATGATTTCAGTTATATTACCGGTAATCGTGTACTGGAAGCGGAGTATGAGGAGTGGACCGCATCTATTGCTTCCGCAGAGAAAAATGATGCCAACAAACCTCTGGTCATGGCAGAGGGTAACTTCTATCCGAATGCTGCATTGCATCTGCAGATAGAGGGGGACACATATAAGGTCTCCATGACCAACTCCATGAAAGAGGACGCACCGGACTATACCGGAGACATAGCCTTACGTGTCTACTGTGAGGATGCCGACAATACTGTAGTCTGGGTAGAACAGGACGGCGAATACAGAGAAGTGGAATCCACGGTGATCGGCAGCTACAGACAGTTCACCATGGAGGTACCCGGTAGCTTCCGTATCGCGGAGGCAGAAGGCAGCCATACCCGGATGATCGTAATGTGCATCATCGGAGTAGCAGTAGGGATACTGTTGATCGTATTACTTGTGAAAAAGGTGGCAAAACGCAGGAAAAAGCGTAGACAGGAAAAAGCGGAGCACGCCGGGCAGGCGGATGGTAAAGAGGGACAGTTATGATCCGGGCAGTTATTTTTGACATGGACGGTACGTTGATCGATACCGAAAAATATTACCGTATTTTCTGGCCGAAGGCATTGGAGGCTTACGGCTACACGATGACGGATGAGCAGGCACTGACGATGCGCAGTCTTGGAAGGCCTTTTGCCCCCAGACAGCTCAAGGACTGGTACGGTGAAGATTTTGACTATTATGTGGTGCGTGACAAACGAAAAGAGATGATGGAAGAAACACTGGACCGGGATGGCATCAAATGCAAGCCCGGTGCCGTGGAGCTTCTGGAAGATCTGAAAAAAAGGCATATCACCGCAGCGGTTGCCACAGCAACGGATCTGGAGCGGACCGAAAAATATCTGACGCTTACAGGGATCAGACCTTACTTTGAAAAATTGATCTCCGCTACCATGGTAGCGGAAGGTAAGCCGTCTCCGGACATTTATCTCTATGCCTGCGGGCAGCTGGGACTCGCCCCGGAGGAGTGCATGGCGGTGGAGGATTCTCCTAACGGTGTCTTAAGTGCATACCGTGCAGGCTGCAAGGTTGTCATGGTACCGGATCAGACGCAGCCGGATGCAGAACTCAAAAAGTGTTTATATGCCTGTGTCCCGACTCTGGCAGAGATCAGCCACCTCGTTTAGAGGTGGCTTTTTGCATGTATCCGCGTATGCACTTGATTTTTATATATTGCTGTGTTATTATTTTAACGATTAGAGTCACCGGCACAGATATGAACAAAAATAGCTGCAAAGCAGCGGAGAGTGTGATCGATCGCACAATTTTGCGAATGGCTGTGGCTGCTGGAAGCCTTGAGAAGGGGCAGAAAGGATATGGAAGAAATGAATTTTGATGACATCGTAGCAAAAGTAAAAGAATGTGGGAAGAAGACGGTTGCAGTCTCCGTAGCACAGGACAGTGCGGTACTGGAAGCTGTACATGAAGCCAAGAGACTGGGCATTGCAGATGCAATCCTGGTAGGTGATGAGGCGAAGATCCGTGAGATCGCAGCAGGACTGAATATGGATCTCTCCGATTATGAGATCATCAATGAGCCGGATATGATCGAAGCCTCCCTGAAAGCTGTAAAGCTTGCACATGACGGCCGTGCAGATATGTATATGAAGGGTCTGATCGACTCTAAGAATTTCTTAAAGAGTGTACTGAACAAAGAAGTAGGTCTTCGTACCGGTGGAACCCTGTCTCATGTATGTGTGTTTGAGATTCCCGGCATTGACAGACTTCTGTTCCTGACCGATGTTGCATTCATGACCTATCCTACACTGGAGGAGAAGGTTCAGATCATCAAGAACACCATTCCGGTATGTAATGCCTGCGGCGTTGCAGAGCCTAAGGTAGCACCTTTAGCAGCAGTTGAGGTTGTAAATCCCAAGATGCCCGTTACCGTAGATGCGGCAGAACTGACTAAGATGTGCGAAGAAGGACAGATCCCCGGCTGTATCGTAGACGGACCGCTGTCTCTTGACTTGGCGATCGATCCCGAGGCAGCCAAGCATAAGGGCGCGACTGACCGTAAGATCCAGGGTGATGCAGATGTATTGCTGTTCCCGGATATCCATGCCGGCAACCTGGTATACAAGGCAATCGTACATATGGTAAAAGTAAAGAACGGATGCATCCTGACCGGTACCAAGGTGCCTGTTGTCCTGACCAGCCGTTCCGATACCTTCGAGACCAAGGTATACTCCCTGGCACTGGCTGCAGTTGTAGCAGAAGAGATGAAAAAGAATCAGAAATAAGTTATGGATATCGTGATAGAAGCCGCTGTGGAAGTTGCGGGAGAACTGCTGTCGGCAGGTATCGATGCTGTAGTGGACAAAGCGGCAAAGCATAAGAGTGAATATAAGAGTGAATATAAGAGTGAATATAGGAGGAAACACACAATGGCAATCAAGAGTCTGATCATCAACCCCGGTTCCACCTCCACCAAGATCGGTGTATTTGAGGATGAGAACTTATTATTTGAAGAAACTTTGAGACATTCTACCGAGGAGATCTCCAAATACGATACTATTTTCGAACAGAAGGATTTCCGTAAGAAGATCATTACCGATCTGCTGGCAGAGAAGAACTGCGATCTGAAGAGCTTCAACGTGATCGTAGGACGTGGCGGTCTGTTAAAGCCCATCCCCAGTGGTACCTATGCGGTAACCGATGATCTGCTGGAGGATTTAAAAGTAGGTGTACAGGGTCAGCATGCTTCTAACTTAGGCGGTATTCTGGCAAGAGAGATTGGTGATGAGATTGGCGTTCCCTCTTACATCGTAGACCCCGTTGTAGTAGATGAGCTGATGCCCATCGCAAGATATTCCGGTCTGGAAGAGATCCCCAGAGGAAGTATCTTCCATGCCCTGAACCAGAAGGCAGTTGCCAAGAGATATGCAAAAGAGGCCGGCAAGCCTTATGAGTCCCTGCGTCTGATAGTAGTGCACATGGGCGGCGGCGTATCCGTAGGCGCACATGAGGACGGTAAGGTTGTAGACGTATTCAGTGCATTTGACGGTGACGGTGCATTCTCTCCGGAACGTGCAGGCGGTGTGCCCTGTGCAGCACTGGTAAAAATGTGCTTCTCCGGAAAATATACCGAGAAGGAGATCAGTGCAAAGCTGATCGGCAAGGGCGGCCTGAATTCTTACCTGGGTACCAATGATATGCGTGAAGTTACCAAGCGTGCCAATGAAGGCGATGCCAAGGCAGCGGAGGTGAAGCAGGCATTCCTGTTACAGGTAGCCAAAGACATCGGTGCTATGGCCTGTGTGCTGAACGGCAAGGTAGACCAGATCGTTATCACCGGAGGCATTGCATATGGTGAGGATGTAGTGGCTAAGCTGAAAGAGAGATGCGGCTGGATCGCTCCTGTGACCGTATATCCCGGTGAGGACGAGCTGTTAGCTCTGGCTCAGGGTGCTCTCCGTGTCATGAACGGCGAAGAACAGGTGAAGCAGTACTAATTTAGAGTAAAAATATCGGGTTATACTATTGTCTGGTTATAAATCTCTAAGTTTTTTCACACGAACAATGTTCGTAATATAACGAATTAAATAAATTAAATCATGGAAATAAAAGTTTTGGGATCCGGTTGCGCCAAATGCAAGACAACCTATGAAATGATCGAAAAGATCGTGAAAGAGAATCAGCTCGATGCAACACTTTCAAAAGTGGAAGACATCGTTGAGCTACTGAATTATGGCATCATGACAACCCCCGCTATCGTCGTCGATGGAGAAGTCAAACTCAAAGGTCATGTTCCCACGGAGAGTGAAATCAAAAAGTCAGTGGCAGAATGAAAATCATACATGCCAGCCACTCCGCAAGTGCCGTATAAAACCGTGGGATATCCGGCATTATCGTATCCATCATTTTACAATCTCTCCCCAGTATTTTGTCAGTTCTTCCATAAATTCTTTTTTCCGGGCACGGCTCAGCACCAGCTGTTCCCCTTTTACCGTCGCACATCCATCCTGAATCCCGTCCACATGCTGCAGGTTGATCAGATAGCCTTTATTTCCACGGCAGAAATTCATCCCCTTCAGTTTTTCTTCCATTTCCTTCATCGTTCCGCTGGTCTCATAATCTCCCAGGATCGTATGCAAGATCAGAGTATGTCCCTGACTTTCGATATAGTAAATATTAGCGATATTGACGCGCACGGCACCGCCTTTGATATTCACCATGATCACTTTCTGTTCTCTCTTCTTCATTCGTCCGATCGCCCGGTTCAGGCGCTGGGAAAAGGCAAAATAAGAAACCGGCTTCAACACGTAATCCAGGGCATCCACTGCATATCCACGGATCGCATACTGTGCCATGTTCGTGATAAAAATAATGACAACCTCGGTATCCATCTTGCGGATTTCTTCTGCCGCAGACATACCATCCATGAATTTCATTTCCACATCCATCAGGATCAGGTCGTACTGTGACTGATATTTGTGTACGATCTGGTCTCCATCTGTGTAAACTGTAATATCAAACAATTCTCCGTTCTCTTTTTCATACTGATGCAAAAAACCCTGTAACTGCTGCGCATACAGTGCTTCATCTTCTACGATTGCAATCTTTATCATTGGTTTCCCTTCTCCTTTCCCATTAAATACGCCAAAGGGGGACTTGCACTTAAAATTATTTTAGTACAAGTCCCTGTCTATTTCTACTTTTTTCTTTTAGTCGCGCTTTACTGCTGCCCGGATCAGATGCCCTGTTCCCTTAATCCGGTGTCCGTTCGCCATTTCGGTCAACGCTTCTGCCATTTCCATCGTCACAAATCCACCGGTCATCTTTGCGTATCCACGGATCGGCATATTATAGTTAAACAGTACATTTAAGTTTGGTTTACCCTGCCATTCGCTGATCTTCAGCAGGATTCTCAGTACACCATAGAACAGCTTTCCAAAAATCCCTTTTCCATAATACAGTTGGCACACAGCATCGTTCATTCGGATCTCGCCGCTCCAGCTTCCATCCGGAATCTCTCTTCCGTAAAGACGGGTAAATTCTTCATCCGAAATGTCTTTGATCTGTCCACTGAAATATTCCGGCATTTCTTCTTTTTTGTAGCCGCCATTTTCTACAGTTCCCACTACATCCAAAGTATCTTCCAGAAGCATATGTTCAGCGTTCTCACCGATCATGATCTGATAAGTTCCGGATTCAATTTCCCAACTGTCCGTTCTGGTATCATAGAACCGGAAGCTATTATCATCAAATAAAATCTGGACTTCTTTTTCCTCTCCCGGTTCCAGTTCCACTCGCTTGAAACCTTTCAGCTCGCGGACCGGACGGAAAATGGTATCGGATTGCTTTCCTACATAAAGTTGTGTGATCTCAGTTCCTGCCACATTTCCTGTATTCTTAACAATAAATTTCACGCCTTCGGAAGATACCTTCAGATCCTTATACTCAAAATTCGTGTAGCTGAGTCCAAATCCAAATGGGAACCGTGTCATTTTTCCAACCGTTGTATAATAACGGTATCCCACATAAAGGGATTCTCTGTATTCACTGCTCCGTTCCTTGCTCGGATAATAAGCATATGCCGGCGTATCTTTGTAATGAAGCGGATAAGTCTCATTCAGCTTTCCGGACGGATTTACCTTACCTGTCAGCACATTCATCATCGCAGAGGCGCCTGCCTGTCCACCCAGATATCCATGTACGATTCCTTTTACATATGAGTACCATGGCATTTCAATTGCAGATCCTGCGGAAAGAACAACAATTACATTAGAATTGACCGTCGTTATTTCATCCAGAAGCGTATCCTGCGCATATGGCATATCCATATGGGTACGGTCAAGTCCTTCCGATTCACTGATCTCATCCAATCCACCGAAGAAGAGAACCACATCTGCCTTTCTTGCCGCTTCAATTGCTGCTTTCATCAGCTTTTAACTTTTAGTTTTTAACTCACCAATCAGCTGGCTAAATTAATATTTTCAAATGAAAAAAACACTATTTTTGCCTAACAATAAAACAGAAGACGACATGAATATAAGAATAGGCGACATCGTACGATTTATATCAGACAAGCTAGAGGGCAAAGTTACCGGCATCATTGATAACAACACCGTGAACGTATATTGCGACGAATACGGATTTGAAATTCCTGCATCAGTAAACAACCTAGTAGTCATTCATTCAGATAGCA
>OKRY01002350.1_pt1 | contig 14855 bp, 17 predicted proteins | sample 1601121 | NCBI WGS metagenome assembly OKRY01 (sample SAMEA3541546, study PRJEB24748) | human gut metagenome | biome: human gut; feature: human-associated habitat; material: faeces | place: China | collected 2012
TACCAAAGCATACAATGTATCGTCTCCACCTTTACCAACATTAACACCCGGATGAATCTTGGTGCCACGCTGTCTGTAAAGAATATTTCCAGCCAAAACAAACTGTCCGTCAGCTCTTTTAGCGCCTAAGCGTTTAGATTCGGAATCTCTACCGTTCTTTGTAGAACCCATTCCTTTTTTATGAGCAAACAACTGAAGGTTCATTTTCAACATGGTCTTTTCCTCCTAACGATTAATAATTTGAACATACTTCTTTCCATATTCTTCGGCAATATGCTCGATTCCTAATAGCATAGACTGTAGCAATAACTGTGTTTTCTCCGAAATTTCTCCTGTTAAATCAAAAGAAATCATTCCTCTTTCCTCATCCATACCCTCCGAGAAGGAATCCTCCGTAAATTCTTCAATTGAATTTACACAGTTAATGGCGAGAACAGAAATCGAAGCACAAACAATATCACTGCCCCGGTCCGCGTATCCGGCATGCCCTTCCATATGAAAACCCGTTATGTTCCCATTCTGCTTTTTTACAATTACCTGAATCATAGATTCACCTGAAAGATTAAGCGTTAATCTTTTCGATTTTTACCTGAGTAAATGGCTGTCTATGACCATTCTTTTTGTGGTATCCGGTTTTTCTCTTATAACGATAAACAATAACCTTTTTACTTTTGCCTTCTGCTACTACAGTTGCTTTGACAGAAGCTCCGTCAACAGTCGGAGTACCAACTTTGACATCTTTGTCACCAACTAAAAGTACCTGGTCAAAAGTAACTTCGGAACCAGCTTCCAAACCAAGTTTTTCAACTTTGATTACGTCGCCTTCTTCTACTTTATACTGCTTACCACCGGTTGCTATAATTGCGTACATATAGCACCTCCTAATAAAATTACTCGCCAACTATGGTGCCTGTCTCATGAAAAATGGACAGAACTATAACCTCGTTGTGCGGCATACGCTTAACAGTATAGCATGACCAATCACACTATGTCAAGTATTTTTCATGAACATTTGACGTAAACGAAACCAGCCCAAATTTATTTTTTGATCTTGACTTTCTTGTTCAGTCCTCTGGCACGAAGTACCTTTTTATATGCTTTATATTTACTCTTTGGCACTTTAATAACTGTCTTTTTTCGGATGCTCTTAAATGTTTTTTTAGCAACCGTTTTCTTTGTCAGTTTCTTTGTTTTGATTTCAAGCAGAGTCAGTTTTTTGCAGTTACTAAAGGCTTTTTCTCCAATGGAAGTAACATCGTACTCAACACCCTGAACGGTAATGCTCTCGGGAATGGTGACTTTCTTCTTCTTTTTGTTTGTATAGCCTGTAAATTCAACCGCAGATCCCTTTGCCTTTGATTTCGTTACTCTGTATTTATTTCCTTTTACTTTCAGTATTGCACCGACTTTTTTCGGTACTGCTTTTTCCCTTTCAGCAGGCTTCTTCGTCGCCTGAGAATCCGAGCTCACGCCACTCTCTGCAGATTCTGCGATAATATCCAGTCCCGGCACTTTTTCGATGTCTTCCCTGCGCACCTCTGTATGGCGGCTGTGTGGCATATTGAAGATGTCATCAAAGCCACGGAAGATAGGGAGTGACGGATCAAGCGGTTTCTGAGGAAAGATACCAAACTTCTTTTTATCAAGCTGATATTTTGGAACACCATAAAAGTGATAGAGTCCAGCCTGCGCACCCCAGCAAATATACAGCGTAGAGGTAACGTGGGTACGTGCCCAATTGAATATCTCCTGGATTTCCTGCCAATACTCCACCTCCTCATATTCCATCGTCTCGATAGGAGCACCCGTCACTATCATACCGTCAAACTTCTGCTTTGACAGTTCCGCAAAGTCCTTATAGAACATCATCATATGCTCTATCGGCGTATTCTTTGGAGTATGGCTCTTCAACTTCATGAAGTAAACCTCCAACTGCAGAGGCGTATTGGAGAGCAATCTCACCAAATCAGTTTCTGTCGTGATCTTCAGCGGCATCAGGTTGAGCACACAAATCTTCAGCGGTCTGATTTCCTGACTGTGCGCACGACTCTCATCCATCACGAAAATATTCTCATGCTTCAGCAGCTCAATAGCTGGAAGTTTATCCGGTAATCTTAACGGCATCTTATCTTGTTCCTTTCTTCTTAAAAAACATTATATATATCCCCTTTTCTGCAAAAACGGATATTTCACTTATTCTGTGCAAAGTTACGTTTTTATTTTGAAATAGCAAAAGAAAAAAGAAAGAAATATATACTCATACGCAAAAAACAGCTTCAGTAACAAAAACATAAAAGGCCGCATACCCTTTGAAAGAGTATTGCGACCTTATTGAATTTATGCGAGTCTCCAAGAGAACACTAGTCTGAATGCTTATGCAATCAGATTAGTCCTTGAAGAAATCCTTAACAGCCTCGTTTGGTACCATCTTCTCATCGAAAACGTAAGCACCAGTCTTAGGGCTCTTAACCATCTTGATAACCTTTGTGTATGCGCGACCATCCATGTTACCTTCGTGGAGGGTAGCGACCGCTTTCTTTGCCATAGTCTATTAAAATTGATAAATTTGTTTATAAACTTGTAAGCGAGCTTACTTAATCTCCTTGTGAAGAGTCATCTTCTTAAGGATTGGGTTGTACTTCATCAACTCAAGACGCTCAGGAGTGTTCTTACGATTCTTTGTAGTCACGTAACGGCTTGTACCTGGCATACCACTGTTCTTATGCTCAGTGCACTCGAGGATAACTTGTACTCTATTACCTTTTGCTTTCTTTGCCATGATATTTATTCTCCTATAACTTTAATGTCCTTCCAATCTACGTAGCCCTTCTTTACTGCCTGATTCAAAGCAGCATCGAGACCTACCTTATTAATAAGACGAAGACCAGCAGCACTGATCTTGAGGCTGATCCAGCAACCCTCTTCTACATAGTAGAATTTCTTGCTGAAGAGGTTAACGTCAAAGCTTCTCTTTGTACGGTGCTTTGAGTGAGACACATTGCAACCTAACTGTGCCTTCTTACCTGTAATTTGACAAATTTTAGACATTTCTATCTTTAATTTTGTAATTCGTTAATTGATACCTATTCCAAACAGAGTGCAAAATTACAAAATAATTCGGTAATAACAAAATAATCCCTAAAAGAACGCTCTCTTTTAAGGATTATTAATACTTTATGGCTTTAAATTAGCATTTTATGCCTCTTTTTTCAAGTCTTCAGCATGTTCTTTCATGAAATCGAGCATACCCTTAAGCGCTGTATTTGTGGCAATTGCAAGATTGATATCGCGACCGAAATCCTCTGTGAGTTTCACCACACGAACATCATCCTTGCTACCAAAGCCTACGAAGATTGTACCTACTGGCGCAGATGGAGTACCACCTGTAGGACCCGATACGCCTGTTGCCGAAATAGCGAAATCAACATTCAGGGCCTTGATGGCACCAAGCACCATCTCCTTGGCTACTTCCTCGCAGAAGGCAGTCTTCTCCTCCAGAAGCTCATGGCTCACTCCGAGAAGATTCTCCTTTACCTCATTGGTGTAACTTACCACACCACCCTTGAAGTAATTGCTGGCACCTGGCACAGAGATGAGCGCTTCGGCGATACGACCGCCTGTGCAGCTCTCAGCTGTGCCCACTGTCTTGTCACTGTTATAGAGCATCTCCTGGATGCTCTTGCTTAATATCTTTGTTTCAAATTCCATAAGAATTCTTATTTATTTAAATGTTACTTTACTATATGCAGGCAGATCGATGGTGGCAAAATCGCCATCAAGATACTTGAATGTACCTACACAACCAATCATAGCCGCATTGTCTGTGGTATAGCTGAACTTTGGTATGTAGATGGTCCAGCCAAAACGCTTGGCATGATCATGGAAAGCATTCCGGAGACCATTGTTGGCACTCACACCACCAGCCACAGCCACATGCTTGATTCCTGTCTGCTTCACTGCCATACGCAATTTCTTCATCAGGATATCCACGATGGTGAACTCAATGCTCGCAGCCAGGTCAAACTTGTTCTTCTCCACAAAATCAGGATCAGCAGCTACCCACTTGCGCAAACTGTAGAGGAAACTGGTCTTGAAGCCAGAGAAGCTATAGTTCAGTCCAGGGATATGTGGCTCAGCAAAGCTGAAAGCCTTCGGATTACCCTGGCGGGCATACTTATCTACAACAGGACCACCTGGGTAGCCCCACTCCAACACCTTGGCACACTTATCTATCGCCTCACCGGCAGCATCATCGATAGTCTGACCGAGAACCTCCATATCGTTGTAGGCATTCACCTTCACAATCTGCGAGTTTCCACCGCTCACAAGGAGACAGATAAATGGGAATGGAGGTGCACTCTGGTCATCATCGCTTTCCTTGATGAAATGAGCCATCACATGACCCTGCAAGTGATTGACATCAATCATCGGGATGTTGAGCGAACGGGCAAAGCCCTTGGCAAAACTCACACCCACGAGCAGAGAACCCATCAGACCCGGTCCACGGGTGAAGGCAACGGCAGACAGATCTTCCTTCCTGATGCCCGCACGAGCGATAGCCTGATCTACCACAGGCACCACATTCTGCTGATGAGCACGGGAAGCAAGCTCAGGCACCACGCCACCATAGGCACGGTGCACTTCCTGCGAAGCAGTCACGTTGCTCAGCAGCACTCCATTCTTGAGCACTGCGGCAGAGGTATCGTCGCAACTGCTCTCTATACCTAATATATATATATCCTTTTTTTCTTCCATAATTACTAAGGGCTAAGCCCATATATATTAATGTGTAAGAATCTCCACACCCGTCTCAGTCATCACGAGTGTATGCTCCCATTGAGCAGATGGCTTCTCGTCACCGGTAATAACCTCCCATCCGTATGGATCTTCGGCATCGATGAACACCTGCCAGGTTCCCATATTGATCATTGGCTCGATAGTAAACACCATACCAGGCACGAGCAACATACCAGTTCCTCTATGACCATAATGAAGAACCTCAGGCTCTTCATGGAACTGACAGCCTACTCCATGACCACAAAGGTCACGGACAACACCATAACCATACTTCTTGCAATGCTTTTCGATGGCATGACCGATATCGCCCACAAAAGAGTAAGGCTTAGCCGCCTCCATACCAATCTCAAGACACTCCTTGGCAACACGAACCAACTGTTCCTTTTCCGGAGTTGTCTTGCCGCCAACGATGAACATACGGCTGGCATCCGCATAGTAACCATCCACGATGGTAGTCATATCCACATTGACGATATCACCCTCTTCGAGCACATCCTCTTCCTTAGGAATACCATGACATACCACTTCATTGATGGATGTACATACACTCTTAGGGTAGCCCTCATAGTTGAGGCAGGCAGGAATCGCATTATGATCCTTGCAATATTGCATACAGAGGTCATCGATCTGCTGAGTATTGATACCCGGACGGATCATCTCGGCAACAGCATCGAGACAACCTGTATTCACGACACCACTCTTGCGGATACCTTCTATTTGTTCTGGAGTCTTAATCAAGTCGCGGGTAGGCACAAGCTTACCCTTATTTTCCCAAAACATCACCTGCTTATCAAGCTCTGTAATAGGCTGACCAGGCAGACAATGCCATCTTTTCTTCTTAACCATTATCTAATTATTTAATATTTGCGACTGCAAAAGTACATTATTTCTTGCAGAATGCAAAATAAAATGGCAATTATTTGCAGTTGGGCTGCAAATAATCACCATAAATCATTACTTCAAATAATCGTAGATTTTATCGCACCAGTCTTCTCCGTTCTGCGGACAATAAGTAAAGAGCCCTACCTCAGAAGCCGCACAGCAGTTACGGGCGCCATCATCAATAAAGAGACATTCCTCCGGCAACGCCTTTTCCTGAGCCATCACGTAACGGAAGAAATTCTCGTCCGGCTTCATATATTTCACCTCATAGCTGCGATACATGGCATCGAAATAATCACCAATAGGATGACCGTCGCCAGAGAATTCCTCACTATCCGTCCAAGCCGATACGTATGGATTGGTATTGCTGAGCAAGACCACGCGATATCCCTGCTTCTTGAGATTTCTGATGGTCATCAACTTGCGGGCAGGCACCTCCTTCATATAGCCCAGCCAGCAATGCTGCAGCTCCTCAAAGCTCACCTCTCGACCCACCTTCTCGCTTACCTGACGGCGATACTCCTCCTCGGAAAGCTTTCCTTCTTCCAGATCGCCATTCAAGCCCGACTGCTTATAAGGATCCATCTTCTCGGCAAACTCCTTCATACCTAACTCAACAAAGCGTTTGCCTGCCTCATTCTCGTCGAGGGTGATTACGACACCACCCATATCAAAAATAACCGTCTTGATCATATTATCCTTATTACTAATACCTTTATATTCTATTATAAAACATTTTTGCTACATTATCAACAAACGCTTAGTTTAAAACAGCTCAAGCTTGTTCTTTCGTGCTTCTTCCAGCGAGGCAATCTTCGCCTGCTGTTCATGATACTCATTGCGCAAGCGTTCGTATCGCTCATCAAGTTCAGCAATAAACTTAGGGCATTCTGTCTCGTTGAGGAAGCGGGCACAGATACCGGCATTCAGCGAAGCATCCTTCACCCAGATAACCGGTCCATCATACACCGGTGCGATTTTCAATGCCACATGCAGTTCGCTCGTGGTAGCGCCTCCCACCATGATCGGGATACGCAAGCCTGCCTTCTGCATCTCCTGGGCTGTGTGAACCATCTCTTCCAGTGATGGCGTAATCAGGCCGCTCAAGCCGATGGCATCCACCTTCTCTTCTATCGCCTTCTTCACAATCTGCTCGGCAGGTACCATCACGCCCAGGTCGATGATATCATAGTTGTTGCACGACATCACCACGCACACGATATTCTTACCGATATCATGCACATCTCCCTTTACGGTCGCCATCAGAATCTTTCCGGCAGAAGTACTTCCACCCTGTTTCTCTGCTTCGATATGAGGCTGGAGGATGGAAACGGCAGCCTTCATGGTTCGTGCCGTCTTCACCACCTGCGGCAGGAACATCTCGCCCTTACCGAAGAGTTCACCTACCAGGTTCATACCATCCATCAGCGGACCTTCTATGACGTTCACGGCATGCGGATACTTCTGCAATGCCTCGTCTATATCAGGTTGCAGGAACTCGGTGATACCCTTCTGCAGGGCATACTTCAACCTTTCCTCCACAGTCTGCTTGCGCCACTCTGGTGCTGCAGGCTTCGGAGCTGGCGCACCGCCCGCCTTGGCAGCTGCTTTTGCTGCATCAGCCTTCGCCTTGATTTCGGCAGCCAGTTCGATGAGGTCATCGGCAGCGCCCTTTCTGCGGTTCAACACCACATCCTCTATGAGTTCGAGCTGTTCTTTAGGTATTTTATGATAATCCATTCTTGCCTTGGCATTTACGATACCAAAGTCCATGCCCACCTTCTGGGCATGATGCAGGAATACACAATGAATTGCTTCGCGGATATACGTATTACCACGGAACGAGAACGAGAGGTTGCTGACTCCACCACTGACATGTGCTCCAGGCAGATTCTGATGAATCCACTCGGTGGCACGGATGAATTCCACGGCATAATTATCGTGCTCCTCCATACCCGTAGCGATGGCAAGCACATTCGGGTCAAAGATGATGTCGAGCGGATTCATCCCCAGTTTATCTACCAGGAGGTGATAGGCACGCCCGGCAATCTCGATACGTCGCTCATAGGTAGTGGCCTGTCCCACTTCATCGAAGCACATCACCACGACGGCGGCGCCATAACGCATCACATCACGTGCATGAGAGAGGAACACCTCTTCGCCCTCCTTCAGGGAGATGGAATTCACGATACACTTACCCTGACAGCACTTCAGTCCGGCAAGAATCACATCCCACTTCGAGGAGTCAATCATCACTGGCACCTTGGCAATCTCAGGTTCTGCCGCTATCATATTGAGGAAGTTCACCATTTCCGCCTTGGCATCCAGCAGTCCGTCATCCATGTTTACATCCACCACGGCTGCACCATCTGCCACCTGCTTGCGGGCGATGCCGATGGCTTCCTCATAACCTTTTTCATTAATCAATCGCAGGAACTTCCTGCTACCAGCCACGTTACAGCGTTCGCCTATATTCACAAAGCGGCTGACATCTACTGGCAGATGAACAGAATCATCTACCTGCAGCAAGTCTAAGCCCGAGAGCCACATATACTGAGGCTTCTCTACTACCTGATGTGGTTTCTTACCCTCGGCACATCGGGCATAGTGAGCGATGAATTCCGGACTGGTTCCACAGCAGCCGCCGATGATATTGACGATGCCTTCATCGATAAACTCGGCTATCTGCGGAGCCATCGACTCTGCAGTCTCGTCATATTGTCCCATCTCGTTAGGCAATCCGGCATTAGGATGGGCACTAATATAATAAGGTGCAACCTTTGCCAGATGCTCGATGAACGGTTTCATCTGAGGGGCACCGAAGGCACAGTTCATACCTACCGAGAAAATAGGATAAGGAGAGAGCGAAGCCAGGAAAGCATCCACGGTCTGACCGCTCAGAGTTCTGCCAGCCAGATCACTCACCGTAAGACTGATCATAATAGGCAGTTCTACCCCATGCTTCTTCATCATAGTGATGGCAGCGTCGATCATCGCCTTGCAGTTGAGCGTATCGAAGATGGTTTCGATAAGGATGACATCCGCTCCACCTTCGATGAGACCATCCACCTGTTCGCAGACATCGGTGAAAAGTTCATCGTACGTAATCTCCCGGGCGGCAGGATTACTGACGTCCGGACTCATGGAACAAGTTTTATTGGTAGGTCCAACATCTCCTGCTACGAAGCGTGGTTTATCGGGGGTAGAAAACTTATCGCATTCGATACGCGCCAGGCGAGCGCCCTCGAAAGCCATCTCCCTGGCACAGTCTTCCAGGTGATAATCCGCCTGCGAGATGCGCTGACACGAGAAGGTGTTCGCCGTGATGATATCGGCGCCCGCCTCCAGGTAATGCCGGTAAATATCAGAGATAACATCAGGGCGAGTGATGTTGAGCATATCGTTGTTGCCCTTCATCATTCCCGGCACATCGCGGAAACGCTCGCCACGGAAGTCATCCTCGGTTAAATTATATTTCTGAATCTCGGTACCCATGGCACCGTCGAGAATCAGAATCTTCTCCTTAGCAATCTCTCTTATATTTTTCATTGTCTAAAAGTGCTTGATAGCTCTATCCATCTCTCTTCTATCCTCTTTCTCCTTCAGGGTCTGACGCTTGTCATACTCCTTCTTACCCTTGCAGAGGGCGATATCCACCTTGGCACGTCCATTGTCGTCAATGAAGACAAGTGTTGGCACGATGGTAAAGCCCGGCTGCTTGCTATCCTCTTCCAATCGGCGCAGTTCGCGCTTGGTGAGAAGGAGCTTGCGGTCGCGGCGAGCCTCATGATTGGCAAAAGAGCCATAGAAATAAGGCGAGATATTCATACCCTTCACCCACAGTTCACCCTGATAGAAATCGCAGTAGCAATCTACCAGGGATGCCTTACCGCCACGGATCGACTTGATCTCGGTACCGGTAAGTACGATACCTGCGGTATAAGTATCAACAAAGAAGTACTCAAACGAGGCCTTCTTGTTGCGTATCTGTATCGGACTCTTCTTACGGAGTTCCTGGTCTTTCTTGTTCATAATCCTAATACCTTAATATTATATAATAGTGACGAAGTTTTCGATGTGCTCATCAATATAGAAAGCCACCTTGCTGGTCCACTCCTCTTCGTTCTCCACAAATTCATCATCGAAATCATCAAACTCAGGGAATTTCTCATAAAGCGCCATGAAGTCTTCGTCGCTCATATCCCCCTCGATGTCTTCATGATGACTCTTATAGAGGAAATGACTTTTCTTGATAAGCTTTGAAAGCTCCACGAGCCCCCAGTTACGGAACGCCTTGTCAGTAGGATTCTTCCAGAGGAAGGCACCATAGCCGTTATGGATGAGCTGGATCATACCACCATCCATCATCTCCTCGTGCAGGGTATCCCACGCCAGGAGCGTAATCTGGTCGCTATTCAGCTCAGCCATGGTCTCAGCAGTGAGTTCGCCACCAATTGCCTCGCGGATTGCATCCACGAAAGCCTTCACAAATTCATCCATGCCTGCCTCCGCTGCCTGCTGAAGCACGGCGTCCTGTATCTTAACTTCAATCATAATCTTCAAAATTGCTATTTTCAGTTTGCAAAGATACATCAAAATAGGGACAAACCCAAGAAAAAATCTAAATATTAGGTTAAAGAGTTAAAAAGAATACTCATTTTTGGGTATTTTACAGATATTTTTTGTACTTTTGTGGTCGGAATTGAGGTTATCAAGCCAATGTTTCAGCAAAATAAGAAGAATTTATACTTATATATATTCATTAATATAAAATTTAGCGAATATGATCTATTCTAAAGAAGTAGACAACATGTGCGTTGTCGCTAAGGGTCCTAACCACGGACCAGCTCCAATTCCTGAAGAGGGAAAATGGATTCAGGCAAAAGAGATCAAGGACATCTCTGGTTATACTCACGGTGTGGGTTGGTGTGCTCCTCAGCAGGGTGCTTGTAAGCTCTCTTTGAACATCAAGGAAGGCGTTATTCAGGAGGCTCTCGTTGAGACTATCGGTTGTACTGGTATGACTCACTCAGCTGCTATGGCTTCTGAGATTCTTCCAGGCAAGACTATCCTTGAGGCTTTGAACACTGACCTCGTTTGCGATGCTATCAATACAGCAATGCGCGAGCTCTTCCTCCAGATTGTTTACGGTCGTAGCCAGAGCGCTTTCTCTGAGGGCGGTCTTGTTATCGGTGCAGGTCTTGAGGACTTGGGTAAGGGTCTTCGTTCACAGACTGGTACTCTCTATGGTACTGTAGCTAAGGGTACACGTTACCTTGAGTTGACAGAGGGTTACATCACAAAGCAGTTCTTGGATAAGGACAGCCAGGTTTGTGGTTACGAGTATGTTCACCTCGGCAAGATGATGGAGGCTATCAAGAACGGTATGGACGCTAACGAGGCTGTCAAGAAGTTCACAGGTAGCTACGGTCGTACAACTGCTGAGCAGGGTGTTGTTAAAGCAATTGATCCACGTAAAGAATAATAAGGAGATACAGATATGATTAGAAAAGTAAGTTACGAAAGTCAGGAACGTCGCGAGAAGCAGGTTCTTGCTGCTCTTAATGCTAACGGTATTCAGAGCTTGGAAGAGGCTAATCAAATCTGCGAGGACGCAGGTGTTGACCCTTATCAGATGTGTGAAGATACTCAGCGTATCTGCTTCGAGAACGCTAAGTGGGCGTATGTAGCTGGTGCTGCTATCGCTATCAAGAACGGTGCTAAGACTGCTGCTGACGCAGCTGAGGCTATCGGTATCGGTTTGCAGGCTTTCTGCATCCCTGGTTCTGTAGCTGACGACCGTAAGGTTGGTCTCGGTCACGGTAACTTGGCTGCTCGTTTGCTCCGTGAGGAGACTCAGTGCTTCGCTTTCTTGGCTGGTCACGAGTCTTTCGCTGCTGCTGAGGGTGCTATCAAGATTGCTGAGATGGCTAACAAGGTTCGCAAGAACCCATTGCGCGTTATCTTGAACGGTCTTGGTAAGGATGCAGCTCAGATCATCAGCCGCATCAACGGTTTCACATACGTTCAGACAAAGTTTGATTACTACACTGGTGAGTTGAAGGTTGTTAACCGCATCGCTTACAGCGACGGTCCACGTGCTAAGGTTAACTGCTACGGCGCTGACGACGTTCGCGAGGGTGTTGCTATCAACTGGAGCGAGGATGTAGATGTATCTATCACTGGTAACTCTACAAACCCTACACGTTTCCAGCACCCAGTTGCTGGTACATACAAGAAGGAGCGTGTGGCTGCTGGTAAGCCATACTTCTCAGTAGCTTCTGGTGGTGGTACAGGTCGTACATTGCACCCAGATAACATGGCTGCTGGTCCTGCTTCTTACGGTATGACTGATACTATGGGTCGTATGCACTCAGACGCTCAGTTTGCAGGTTCTTCTTCAGTTCCTGCTCACGTAGAGATGATGGGACTTATCGGTGCCGGCAACAACCCAATGGTTGGTATGACAGTAGCCGTAGCCGTTTCCATTCAGGAAGCAGCAGAAGCTGGTAAATTCTAATTCTGGAAATATTATTTTAAGATAATAAATTATAGTGAGAGGAACTTGTCAATTTGTTTTGACAAGTTCCTCTCATTTACTTTAACAAATTTACAGACAAAAGTTTGTAAGTTATTTCTAAAATTCATATCATTAGCGTTCCAGTAATTTAACAGAATCCAGTTATCTTAACGTGGGTTTTGAGTGCGTCAGCAGGAGGTACTGGTTGTTTCAGTACCCCTGCTGCTACGCATCTCAACAAGCGGGAGCGCCCACGAGAAGGTAACCGGATTCTGTTAAATTACGGAAACATAAATTATGAATTTCTCAAACAACTTACCTCTTTAACTTCCTTATCTTCCCGGAAGCAATTTCCTTCCACAAAGTAGGATGGAACAGAAGGAGAAGCGGGAATAACTCCAATCGTCCGGCAAGCATATCAAACATCAGGACAAATTTGGAAAATCCGCTAAACAATCCGAAGTTTTGGGTAGGGCCGACTAGTTCAAGACCGGGACCAATATTATTAATTGTAGCTGCCACGGCAGTAAAGTTCGTAATTAAGTCATTGCCATCAAAGGAAATTGCAAACACAGAAAACGCGAACAGAATCATAAAGGTAATAAAATACACATTTGTAGCACGAACTACTTCATGTTCTACAGTCTTATGTTCAAAATTAATCTTTTTAATGCTCTTAGGATGAATATAGGAATTCAGTTCTTTTTTCACGGTTTTGCAAAGAATGACAAAACGTGACACCTTGATTCCGCCTCCGGTACTGCCTGCACAAGCACCGACAAACATCAAGAGAATTAATATCGTTTTACATGTCTGTGACCATAGGTTAAAATCAATGGTTGAATAACCGGTTGTTGTAATGATGGATGCCACCTGGAAAGAAGCGTGGCGCAGTGCATCAAAAATACCGGCAGAGGTATGGAGAATCTGCATAGTGATAATTGCGATGGAAGCGAAGATGATTAAAAAGTAATATCTGACTTCTTCCATGCGGAATGCCTTTTTAAATTTACGGTATAAAATCAGGTAAAAGGCATTAAAATTCACACCAAACAAAATCATAAAAATAGTAACAACCCATTGTAAATAAGCCGAATAACTGCCCATACTGTCATTTTTAATTCCAAAACCACCGGTCCCTGCTGTACCAAAACTGATGGTGAGGGAATCAAATAAAGGCATGTTACCAAGGAGAAGTAAAACAATCTCAATGATGGTGAGTGTCAAATAAATAACATAAAGAATCCGGGCAGTTGAACGGACTTTTGGTACCAGTTTTTCCACAGATGGTCCCGGGCTTTCTGCGCGCATCAGATTTATATGCGAACCGCCGCTCAGTGGAATGACAGCAAGCAAAAAGACCAGAACACCCATGCCGCCAACCCAGTGTGTGAAACTGCGCCAGAAAAGCGAGCAGTGGGAAAGTGCTTCCACATTAGTTAAAACACTGGCTCCGGTTGTTGTGAAACCGGAAATGGTTTCAAACAAAGCATCCGGTACGGATGTGATTTCACCGGTCAGTAAAAATGGAATGGAACCAAAAAAACTGAGTACAATCCAACTTAAGGATGTGGCAACACAGCCTTCTTTTAAATAAAAAACATGATTTTTCGGTTTTCGGAAAGAGAGGAGTACACCAAGGAAGATGCACAGAGCGGAAACAGAAAGATAACATAACCCCTCCGGTTCGCGGTAAATAGCAGCTACAATGGAAGGAATCAGTAAAAGTGCTGCCTCAATCTTTAAAATGTATCCGACAATATAGCGGATAATTGATGTATTCATAATTCATTAACTCCTTATAATATCCTGTATATTATCTAAACCGGTATGGGTTGTAACAATCATAACGGTGTCACCAACTTCAATGGTGTCCAAACCACTTGGAATTTGAACCTTGCCATTTCGATAGATAAAGGAAACCAGCAAATCATTTTTTAACATCAAATCTTTTAGTGGAATACCGGTAACAAAAGATGGTTCATCAACACAAAATTCAATGGCTTCTGCGCGGTTATCAAACATATGATATAAAGTTTCAATATTACTGTTTGTCGAATTCTTTTTCGCACGTACATAGGCAATAATCGCTTCGGATGTAATGTAACGTGGATATATTACACTTCCCAAATCCAGCTTACTAATTACATTTTTAAAAGTGCTTCGATTGATTTTAGTTATCAATTTTGCATTGGAAACTTGTTTTGCATGGAGTGTCAGCATAATATTTTCCTCATCAATACCAGTCAGTGGAATAAATGCCTGTGCATATTCAATTCCCTCTTCACGTAAAACTTCCTCATCCGTGCCGTCTCCATTAATAATAATTGCTTCCGGCAGTAATACCGATGATGTCTTTGTGTGCACCCGGAATCGTCCGCGCACGGTTCAGATCTCTTGCCAGCCGTTTGTACAGAATTTCATTGACAAGGGAACTCTTTCCCGATCCGGAGACTCCGGTCACGCAGGTCATGACACCGAGCGGGAAATTTACGTTGATATTTTTCAGATTGTGCTCATTGGCACCTCGAATCTTTATAAATTTTCTTCTCTCTTCAGACATTCTTACTCCTCATTCTGCAGTTTCTTCAGTTCGATCATCTGGTCACGCAGGGCTGCTGCAGTCTCAAAATCCAGATCTGCCGCTGCTTTCTTC
>OKRY01002352.1_pt1 | contig 14848 bp, 10 predicted proteins | sample 1601121 | NCBI WGS metagenome assembly OKRY01 (sample SAMEA3541546, study PRJEB24748) | human gut metagenome | biome: human gut; feature: human-associated habitat; material: faeces | place: China | collected 2012
ACATTGTTTTTTTATTTTTCAAAAATGCTTGCCAACTTAATCTATTTGTAAATTCGAATCCATTATCTGTTTGTATTGTCTTTACTTTAAATGGAAAATATTTTACTAACCTTTTTGCAAATTCACTTGATGCATATGTATCATGTGCATTTGTAAACCATGTATATCTTAATCTTGAATACTCATCTATTGCTGTATATTGATAAAATTTTTCGCCTCTTTCTTGTAATTCTTTACTCATACATCTCTTGGGCACATATTTTACATCTACTTGTATTTTTTCTCCTGGATATTCTCCTGATACCCATTCATTTGGCTCGTTTTCTTTCTTTTTACTTGGTGTCTTTTCGTATATTCCTATTCTTTGCATTGCATGATATAATCCTTGTATTGTTCTTGTATATCCTGCTTTGCGCAATTTTATCCATAATACTACTAATCCTGTATCTTTATTGTTCCTTTTATAATTTTTTATTAACTTTATTTCTTCCTCTGTATGCTGATTCGGATGTGAATGTGGTCGCCTTGATTTATCCTTTAAACTTTCTAATGTTCCATCATATCTATTTTTCCATCTATATATTGTTCTTTTGCATTCTCCAAATTTATATGCTGCCTTTGCTACTCCATATTTTTTTGAAAATTTTACTACTGACTCTTTATATTTTAATCTATCTGTGATATTATTACCCATAAGAGAGCACCTCCGATATGTTTATTTTTGGTCATTTAAACAATATCATTTTTGTGCTCTCTTTTCAATATTTTATTTTCAATCTTCTTGTGACATATCTATTTTAAACCTATATTTAAGAAAAAATGTTCGTTTTTTTATTTTAGAAAAAGTTTATCTCCTTTAGTAACTTGTTCTTTTGATACTCCTCTTAATTGTATGCCTACGTGTTCTCCTCTATAAGCAACGCCATTTGATTTTCTTTTATTTTCATGAATATCAATTTGAAGTATTGTTGTTTCAATATTTCCATTTGGTGTTTGTAAAATTGCACTATCTCCCGTATGGCACATTCCACTTATAACATTACCTGTTACAACTGTACCTACACCCATAATTAAAAATATATCATCTATTTCTAAACAAAACTTTTCATTAATCATTGAATTAATATCTAAACTTTCTAAATATTCTTTTTCTTTTTTATCTCTATTTCCAAATAATCCCATAAATATCCTCCTTTTAATTACTATTTACTTATTTTATTAATATATTCCAACAATTTTCATATAAACATAAGCAAAAGCTACCATAGCAATAATCGTTAATATTGGTGAAATAACTCTTTTAAATGGAAAATTTTCACCTTTAATTTTAGCATTGCTTATTTCCCATATAATGCTAAATATATAATTTATAAATAATAGAATATAACTAAAAATTACTCCATAAAATGCTAATCCAAAATTATTAGTTGTTACACAGCTTACAATTAAAAAAGTACCAAATATTGTTTCAAAAAGCAATGCAATTAATCCTGATGAAGAATACCAACCTTTTTGTTTATCTTTAAATGGTTGCTCATTATATGGAATAATTGGACCTTTATTGAATAACAAGTTAATCCACCACATAGCACTATAAACTTTCCTTTGTTTATCGTTTAGCTCAAATCCACCATTTGCACGAACACCCAAATACATCATTATTAATGACATCAACATTCCAAATCCAACAAATAAAATTGCAAATAAATAAAGTTCTTTATTTAATTTGCTAATTCCAAATGCGGTTACAATATATGCTATAATCATTAATATTATAGATATAAATATCATACTATTTGCAAATTTATTAATTTTTTGATTTTTATAAACCACATCATTTTTAAAATTTTCTTTATTAGTATTTTCTCTTATAATTTCTGTATCAAAACGATTTTTATTAATCATTTCTTTAGCATCTCTAAATGCTGTTTTCTCATCTTCGTAAATATAATCAGTTTTAAATATTTGTTTTTCTCCTTGATAAATTTCTAATGCATAAAGTTTTCTACTGTTTTCAACTTTAAATACTCCACTTAAACGAAAGCTATAGCCTTTGTAATCCATTTTTTATCATCTCCTATTTTATAATTTAAAATAATTATACACTAAACGAATTCTTAAGTAAATATCTCTACAAAAAAATTATTTTAGATCACAATTGTGGTGGATTTAAAAAGTAAATTATATTTAATTTTATTATAATCAAATTAAATATAATTTACTTTTTAAATTGTTCTTTTTTATTTTTTATATTTTTCTAAATCTATATGCCTTGGTTCATGTACTTTAATATAATATGGCTGTATGTCTGGTAAATATGTATATAAATGAATTACATTCCCATTCACATCATTTAGTTTTATATTTGGCCATGTTTTAATTATTTTCTTATCTCCCCAATGTTTATAAATAAAATTCGATAATTTTTCATTACTATAAACTTTATTGTATTCTTCTATAACCGCTTCTTTATCAGCAACATTTATATCATTTTTTACAATAGTTCTGATCATGAAAAAGTGACTTGCTGCAATAGAAACAATACAATCAAAAGCTAAAAATATAATAGTTGCAATAGTCAAAGTTTTTAATGCTTTTAGGTTAAACTTTTTCTTAGCCCAATCTATAAATCTATCAACTTTAGGATTTAAAGAAGCAACTAAATAAATTGAAAGAAATCCCCAAAACAATGAAAAGTATACGCATATCCTTCCATTTATATTAAGTGGCATATCAGAATAATCCCACCACTTAATATGTAAGAAAACTTCTCCAAACCAACTTATTATATATTCAACTATTGAACCTAATATAAAACCTCCTAAAAATAACGAATTATATTTTTTACTATATTTATGTAAAAATATTAGCATAACTGCAGCACCTAATCCATAAATACTACAAAATGGTCCATATAAGAAACTCTTTCTACTTTCAATAACACCCTTTGTAAATAATCCAAATAATGTTTCAATTATAAAACCAGCAAAGCTATATATTATAAAATATGCTAATATTCTCCATATGCTAAGTCTCATAATTGTAAATGATCTTTTTACAGTTTTATCTTCGTTTAATTCTTCTTTTTTTACTACTTTTTCTGCTACATCTGTTCCCATTTTATTCTCCTTATTTTTACTTTTGTTTTATAAATTATAACATTTTTTTAATTCATCAATATACTTTTTATAAAATTCTATTGTATTATAATATGTTTCCTTACTCTCTAAATCAACATCCACCATTTTTAATAAATCTATTGACTTTTTACTACATCCTTGTTTTAACATTTCAATATATTTATCTACAAATCCTGGTTCTTTGTTTAATATTTTAGTTGCTATTGCAATTGCAGCTGAAACGCCTGTTGAGTATTTATATACATAGAAATCACTATAAAAATGAGGGATTCTTGCCCATTCATATTTAATTTCTTCATCTATAAATATATCATCTCCAAAATATTTTTGATTTAGTTTATAATAAATGGAATTTAAATCTTTTGATGATAAAGTTTCTTCGTTTTCTATTTTTTCATGTACTATTTTTTCAAATTCAGCAAACATGGCTTGTCTAAAAAATGTGGCTCTAATCATTTCCAATAATTCATAAATTAATTCAGCCTTTTTATTATTATCTTTTTCATTTTTTATTTGATAATTACTTAGTAATATTTCATTAACAGTTGAAGCAACTTCTGCTACCATAATTGTATAATTAGCATCCATTATTCCTTGTGTTTTATTTGAATAATATGAATGCATACTATGTCCTAATTCGTGTGCTATTGTACTTACATCTCTTTTACTATTGACAAAATTCGTTAATACAAATGGATGAACCCCATATACTCCCATGCTATATGCTCCACCCCTTTTATTTGGTTTAGCATATACATCAATCCAATTATTATCAAAAGCTTCTTTTAGTTTATTTATATATTCTTCTCCTAATATGTCTAAAGCGTTCAATACTTCCTCTTTAGCCTCTTCAAAAGTTGTATTATCTTTTCCTTCTTCACATGGATTTACATATAAATCGTACATATGCATTTCTTTTAAATTAAGTAATTTCTTTTTCAATTTTAAAAATTCATAATTAGATTCTATATTTTCATCAATTGCTTCTATTAAAGAATTATATACTTTTATACTAGCATCATCATTCTCTGTTGCACTTTCCAAACTTGAATTATATTTTCTTAATTTTGCAGTAGTTGATTTTGCTTTTACATTTGATATATACATTTCTGTTATTGTATTAATAAATTCACTATATTTTTTATACATAAGGTTAAAAGCTTGTCTTCTTACATTTATATTTTTGTTTTTTAAATATAAAGAATATGTACTATCTGTTAATTCAATCTCTTCCCCATTTTCATTCATTAAAGTACCAAATTTAAATTCTGTATTTGTCATTGTATCAAAAGTATTTTCTGGTGCAGAAAAAATCTCAGAATAATTAGCTAATATATTCTCTACCTCTTTACTTAATACATGTTTTTTCTTTTCTAATATTTCTTTTATATCTCTTCTATAATTTTTAAAACGTTCTTCCTTAATATATTCTCTTATTTTTGTTTCATCAGCATATGTAATCTCTGGAGTGATAAAAGCAGTTGCAACACTAAATTTTGTGCTTAAAGCCTCTACCTCTTTATACATTTTTATACCATCTTGATTAGCCATATCAGAATGATACATTAACATTCCATATGAATATAACTTTTCAAAATTCTGTAACGCCTTTTCATCCAAGCTATAACACTTATATAGATTATCAGAAGAATCACATAAAATTCCCTGAAATTTTTGTATTTCCTCTAATAAATTTAAAGTTTCTTTTTTAGTATTTTCAAATTCTGTAGTATTTTTAAAAATATCACTTAAATTCCAAGAATATTTTAAATCATTTGTATCTGGCATAATACATCACCAATTCCTTTCTATCAAATTCTATTGTATTCTACCATATTAATAATAATGTTTCAATAAATTATATATATAAATTTATCTCGACTTGATACGGTAATGTGGAGCTAAATGATATCAATAATTAGTTTTTCGGCTTTCTCCATAATTTAAGAAATTCTAAATTGATTTTTTGGGACCCTTTCACTTAGTCCTCGCTAGTCGCTCGACGTGAACATTCCCCTAAAAATCAATTAATAATTTCTAAAATTATTTTTTGCGCATTCAAAACTAATTATTGATATCATTTAGCTCCACATTACCGTATCAAACAATTACAACAAAATTGGTTCAATCTGTTCATCTTCTAATGCACTCTCAATTGTTTTAACAATATATTCACTGTCAAAAACAATCGAACGTGGCTTAGTAATTGGATTATCTTGTCTAAAGGGTACAAAATAATAATGTTTTCTATTCAATAAAATTCCAATATTCTTAGCATTTCCACTAAGGCCATTATTAGTAGAAGGTGCAATTACTACTGGAAGATTATTTCTTAAATGTGATTTTACAGCCATTGTAGCTGGTGTATCAATTATGTCACAAGCAAGTTTTGCCATTGTATTACCTGAACATGGAGCGACAACCATTATGTCTGTTAATCTTTTAGGACCAATTGGCTCTGCTTCTTGAATAGTATGGATTATCTTTTTCCCTGTAATTTCTTCTATTTCATTTATAAAATCTTGTGCTTTTCCAAATTTAGTATCTAAGTTATAGCTATTAAATGACATTATTGGAATAACTTCAGCACCTTTTTCTATAAGTTCTTTCATTTTTGGAATTGTTTTACTAAAAGTACAAAAAGAACCTGTTAAAACAAATCCAATTTTCTTATCTTTTAAGTTCAAATTTGCAGTCATCTCCTTTCTTTCGACATTTATATATAATATGTTACAAAGTTTTTTATTGCTCATAAAAATAAAAAACTCATAACTTCATTTTCGAAATTATGAGTTTCCATTTTAAATATTTTGATTTAAATAATTTTGAGTATATTCAAATACTTTTTTAGTTTGTTCTTTTACCTTTTCGCTATTAAAATTTTCATATATTCTATTTGTAAATATATTTAAAGCTTTATTATCTGATAGTTCTTTTAAAGATGATTTAAAATTTAAGTCATATATCATATTATAGAATGATAATATGAGGTCTGCATTGTTTTTTATTTTTGAATAATCTAAAGTATGATTTTCAAACATTATTTTTATTAATTCTTCATTTATTTCTTCACAATTAAATTCTGAATACCAAAAAACACTTTCAAAATCATATTCTGTTATAGCATGAGTAATTATATCTAATTTATCTGCATCTCTTATAATTTTTGCAAATAATAATTCATCTTCATTTAATCCTGTTTCAATTTCTGATTTATTATGATTTAATACTGCTTTTTTTATTATATGATTATATTTATCATCAACTTTAAATTTTTCTATCAAATTATCTTCATATAAGACTTTTATACTATATTCTGAATGATTTACTCCTGAATCTCTATCACTAAATGTATGATATTTTTCAACTTGTTTAAATCTTCCAATATCATGAAAAATTCCTATTAATTCTGCTAATTGTATTTGTTCTTCACTTAATTTTAAATTTGTTGCTATTTGTTTGCTATAATTTGCAACTCTTAATATATGGTCTATTTTTAATTTTATTCTGCCATCTTCTGGATTAAAATTTTTTACATATTCATTAAATACTTTTTTTGCATTTTCTATATCTATCATTTTATTTTGCTCCTATTTTAATTTTAAATATCCTAATTCTTCCCAACTGTTATATGCTAAATTTAGTTTAAATACTAATTTAGGTTTTGCACCTGCTCTGTTTTTATCTATTACACACGCATAATATCTTACATCTGGATTTTTTGATTTTTCCAAATTAAAGAATTTTGTGTCTACTTCTTGTTTTGAATATTCATATTTATCGTAGTCATCTCTACTTATTTGTTTAAATAAGCATAATGTATCTAAAACTTCTTTTACCGTTTTGCTTACTGCTAAGTCATTTACATTTAAATTTATAGGCATTGTTGTATTTTCAGATAATTGTAAAGATGAACATATAAACATATCAAAATTTTGAGCTAAGTTTGAAAGTATTGTTGCTGTTTTCTTTATTTCTTCTGGATTTCCTATATTTGCAGTGTCTGTTTTCAAAGTATCATAAAAGACATATTCTATTTTTTCTTTGTAATAATAGTTTGTAATAACTTTTTGTAGTTCATCGTTTGTATGGTCTGTTATGTTTATAAAATAAATTGAATTATTCATTTGTTTGCTTGCCCATTCGATAGCTGTTATTACTTTATTGAATTGTGATGATATTTTTGAAAGTCTTTGTACAAATTGTGTTTGTGTTTCTTTTTCTTCTTTTAAGATATAACCATTTTCATCTAATTTTGCATCTTTTATATTATCTGGTTTAAATTTAAATTCTAGTAGTTCTGTCTCTGAGATTTCTACCTTTTGACCATGTATTTTTTGTATTTCTGGATTGTTTAATATTGTTGTAATTAAACATAATTTCATTTTCTCTTCAGACATTTCATTTGAAATTACTAAAACTTTCTTTTTGTGTACTAATGATGTGTAGGCTGCTATATCTATTGTAAGTCTACTTTTTCCTGAGTTTGATGGCATAGCAAAGGCCATTGTTTCTCCTTTTCTTATTCCTTTAAAAACTTGTGTTATTATTGGAAATGGGTAATCCAGTCCATTTGCTAATTCATTTTCTCCACTTTCTAAAAATCTTACTAGGTTTCTACTTAATATTGATTGTTTAAATTTTTGTGTTATATTTACTTGTTTAATTGCATCTTCTATTTCTTCTGGTGACATTTTATCATATAATTGATAATCTGTAATTTCAGCTATTTTATCTTGAATATATCTTTCTGGAGATTCTAAACAACTTTTTCTTAATATAAATATTTTTCTTAGTTCTACATATGTTTTTTCAGGATTTTTTTGTTCTTCTTCAGCTTGTTTTTTTAATTTTGCTTTTAAATTGTATATTTCTTCTGATTCTTTTGAAAAATTGAATCCGTCTTTTGCTTTTTCAGAAGCATATTTTGCTCCTTCATTAAATAATATACTTTTATAAATATTTAAGCATTGTTCATCTTTAAAAAGACATATTTCTTTTAAAAAATAATATTTCATTATTAATTTAGGATTTGATAATAGAATTCCTATAAAATCATATTCTAATTGTGTGCCATTCAATTTTTCTGGATAAATTTCATCTTCATCATTTTTAGTTTCCAATTCAAATTCATTTTCTGTTTCATCATTAGTAACATCTTTTAATTGTCTCATTCTTTCCAAAGCTTTTATATATTCTTGTTGTGTCAATAAATCTTCTATTTCATCTATATAAGGTTTATTTGCTTTAGTTACTGGAATTTGTCTTAATAATTCATATATATCATCAATATTTTTCATAGTTTATCTCCTTTTAAAACTTGGGGGACATTGCTATTTTTCAATTGTCCCCGAGTGGTTTTATTTTAATCTTTGTTCTACTTTTGCAAGCATTTCTTTGTATTTTTCTAATTTGTCTTTTTCTTCTTGTATTTTCTTTTCTGGTGCTTTGTTTACAAAACCTGGATTTGAAAGCATTTTCTCACATCTTGCAACTTCACTTTCTAATCTTGTTTTTTCTTCTTCTAGTCTTTTTCTTTCTTCTTCCATATCTACTAAATCTTCAAGTGGCATATATAGTTCAATTCCATCTTTTAATATGCTGATTGCATTTTCTAATATTCCTGCTTTATCTTTTTGAACTATTATTTTTTCTCCAAGTCCTAGTTTTAAGATGAAGTCTTTTGCTTCCCAGATTTCATTTTCATATTTTTGTGTTACAAATATTAGCTCTGATTTTTTTGATGGATGTATATTCATATTTGCTCTTACATTTCTTATTTCTGTAATGATTTCTTTTATTTTTTCTACTGTTTGTTCTTCTTCATCAAATGCAAATTTGCTTCTTACATTTGGCCAGTCTGCAACCATTAAATCATGTTTTCCATATTGAATTAGATTACTGAAAACTTCTGTTGTTACAAATGGCATAAATGGGTGTAATAATTTAAGTGCAGTTTCTAATGCATGATTCAATATGTCAACTGCTATAACTTTTGATGTATAATCTTCTCCATATAATCTAGGTTTTACCATCTCTATATACCAATCACAAAATTCATTCCAAATAAATGAATATATTTTGTCAAGTGCTATTCCTAAATCATAATTTTCTATATTTTTAGTAACTTCTGCTACTAATTTATCAACTTTATTCATCATCCATTTATCTTCAATTTTACAACATTCTGCATGATATGTTTTTGTTTTGTCATCATAAATTCTATGGCAATATTCTTTTACATCTTCTTCTTTTACATTTTCATTTGCATTTATTATAAATTTAGCAGCATTCCAAATTTTGTTTGCAAAGTTTGATGCTTGTTCTAATTTTTCTGGCATATATCTAATGTCATTTCCCATTGTTGTTCCAGAAAGAACTGAAAATCTTAATGCGTCTGCACCATATTTGTCAATTATTTCGATTGGGTCAATACCATTTCCTAATGATTTTGACATTTTTCTTCCTTGCGAGTCTCTTACAATTCCGTGTACTACAACATCTTTAAATGGATTTTTATCAGTTAATTCTAATCCTTGTGTCATCATTCTTGATACCCAGAATGTTATTATGTCATAGCCTGTAACTAATACATTTGTTGGGTAGAATGTTTTGTAATCTTCTGATTCTGTATTTGGCCAGCCTAATGTTGAGAATGGCCATAATGCAGAACTAAACCAAGTGTCTAATGAATCTGGGTCTTGATGTAATTTAGTTGAACCACATTTTTCACATTTTTCTGGCATTTGTTTTGAAGCATGTATATGTCCACATTCATCGCAATAATATACTGGTATTCTATGTCCCCACCATAATTGTCTTGATATACACCAATCTTGAATATTATCTAACCAATTGAAATACATTTTTTCATATCTTTTTGGTACAAATTTTACTTCATCATTTCTAACTGCATCTGCTGCTCTTTTTGCTAAGTCTTTCATTGATACAAACCATTGCTCTGAAATTCTTGGTTCTATTGTACTATGGCATCTGTAACATTTTCCAACATTATGTGTGTAATCTTCTATTTTAACTAGATTTCCTAGTTCTTGTAATTTTTCTACTATTAATTTTCTCGCTTCTATTGCAGGCATTCCTTTGTATTCTGGAACTAAATCTCCCATTATTGAGCTATCATCAAATACTTCTATAATTTCTAAGTTATGTCTTAATCCTGCTTGATAATCATTTGGATCATGTGCTGGTGTGATTTTTACACAACCTGTTCCAAATTCTTTTTCTACAAATTCATCTGCAATTATTGGTATTTCTTTATTCATTATTGGTAAAATACATTTTTTACCTACTAAATCTTTGTATCTTTCATCATCTGGATGTACTGCAACTGCTGTGTCTCCAAGCATTGTTTCTGGTCTTGTTGTTGCAACTATAATGTATCTATCTGTTTCACCAGCAATTTGATATTTGATATGCCATAAATGAGATGGTTCATCTTGATATTCAACTTCTGCATCTGAAATTGTTGTATGGCAAGATGGACACCAGTTTATCATTTTTTTGCCTTTATAGATTAGTCCTTTTTCATATAATTTGATGAATTGTTCTAAAACAGCTTCAGATAATCCTTCATCCATTGTAAATCTATTTCTGTCCCAATCACAAGAACAGCCTAATCTTCTTTGTTGTTTTTGGATTGTTCCACCATATTCTTTAGTCCAAGCCCATGCTCTTTCTAAAAATTGTTCTCTTGTGATATCTGCTTTTGTTAAGCCTTCTTCTTTTTTCATTTTTTCAACAACTTTTACTTCTGTTGCTATTGCTGCATGGTCAGAACCTGGAAGCCATAATGTGTTATAACCTTGCATTCTTTTAAATCTTATTAAGATGTCTTGTATTGTATCATCTAATGCATGTCCCATGTGTAATTTTCCTGTTACATTTGGTGGTGGCATCATTATGCAATAACTTTCTTTTGTTTTGTCCATGCTTGGTTTAAAGTAGCCTTTTTCTTCCCATTCTTGATATAATTTTTCTTCAAAATCTTGTGGGTTGTATTTGTCATTTAATTTTTTATTTTTCATATTCATCTATCTCCTTTTCAAATTTTTCAGTTCCTAGAATACCATATTTTCCTTTTTGTTCATCTGTTAATTCTGTTCTTTTATTTAATTCATAACCTAAAACACAATTATTTTCTAGTCTTGACCTTAATGTCATAAATTCTACAGTTTCTTTAAGTGCATCTTTAAATGAATTTTTCATTTTTACCTCCTATTAATTTAACATTATTTGAAAATAATAAAAACTCGCCAATATGCTTATTATTTAGCATAAGGGCGAGTTTTCTCACGGTACCACCTTATTTATTATCTATTTTTATTAATTGATAACTTCTCATTTTACTTTAACGCAGTATTACGAATAATCTTAAGTTTATTTTCGGATTATCAACTCAAAAGTTACTTTCCATTTATCTTTATTTTAGAAGTTTACAGCCTAGGACTTCTATTCTCTTTAAATTAGTGTTAAATGTACTTTTCTTTTTCTTTGTTTTTATTATATTAGAGCTATGTTTCCATAGCTCTTTTAAATCTGGTTATTTGGCAGGTGTACCAAATCCTGCATCTCTTTTGACCACTAGGGTGTGTGGATGGCACTATTGTCCACTTCAAATAACTCTCTATATTGTACTTATATTATACAACTTTTATTCATTTTTGTCTAGTTTTTATTTTTATTTTTCCAAATAATTTTTCCTCGATTTTTTATAGTTTGTTTCCATGTTCTTTTATTTAACTTCATCATTGTAATGATTGAATTTTTATTATGTTCTTTATCCTGTCCTAAAGCCAATTTAATTACAACTCGACCATTTTTTTCAATTTCTTTAACTTGTTTTAAATATATCATTGTGTCCATATGTCTATTATCTTCAACAATATAATCAGGATTTTCTATTATATTTTTTATATATGGTCTTAATTGTTTATATTCATCTTCGTGAAATAGAAGTATATGTTCATACAATCTTTCATCTGTCAATATTACTTCTTCTGTAATTAACATTTTTCCGTATTCACCTAATTTATTTCTATCTAATTTTGTTATGTACTGCAATTCTTTACCTTCTTCTTTCTTCTTATTTTTTGGATTTAAAACATAAATTTTTATTTGTTTATATTTTTATTCTAAATACTTCTTCAAAAATTTACCAGTATAACTTTGCTCATTCTTACAAATTTGTTCAGGTGTACCAACAGCTACAACTTGTCCTCCACCATCTCCGCCTTCTGGGCCTAAATCAATAATATGATCGCAAGTTTTTATTAAATCTAAATTATGTTCAATAACTATAATTGTATTTCCAGTATCAACTAATCTTTGTAAAATATCAACTAATCTATGAACATCAGCAATATGAAGACCAGTTGTTGGCTCATCTAAAATGTATAAAGTTTTTCCTGTTGCTCTTTTTGAAAGTTCTGTTGCAAGTTTAACTCTTTGTGCTTCTCCTCCAGATAAAGTTGTTGATGGTTGTCCTAGTTTAATATAGCCAAGTCCAACATCATATAGTGTTTGTATTTTTTGCTTTATTTTTGGTATTTTATCAAAGAATTCTAGTGATTCTTCAACTGTCATATCTAATACATCTGCAATACTTTTTCCTTTATATTTTACTTCTAGTGTTTCTCTATTATATCTTTTACCTTTACATACTTCGCATGGTACATACACATCTGGTAAGAAATGCATTTCTATTTTATGTACTCCATCTCCATTACAACTTTCGCATCTTCCACCTGCAACATTGAAGCTAAATCTACCTTTTTGGAAACCACGTAATTTTGCTTCATTTGTTCCAGCAAATATGTCTCTTATTAAGTCAAATACACCTGTATATGTTGCAGGATTTGAACGTGGTGTTCTTCCTATTGGTGATTGGTCTATGTTTATTATTTTATCTATGTTTTCTAGTCCTTTTATTTCTTTACATTTACCAGGTTTTTCTGAAGCTCCATTTAATTCTTTTGCTATTGTTTTATATAATACTTCATTTACAAGAGTGGATTTTCCTGAACCTGAAACTCCTGTAACACAAGTAAATACTCCTAGTGGAAATTTTACACTAATATTTTTTAAGTTATTTTCTGTTGCATTTTTTACTTCTATTACTTTTGACTTTGTAGATTTTCTTCTTGTTTTTGGAACTTCTATTTTCTTTCTTCCACTTAAATATTGTCCTGTAACAGAGTCTTTAACTAATTTTACTTCTTCTGCTGTTCCTTGTGCCATAACTTTTCCACCATGTACACCAGCACCAGGTCCAATATCTATAATTTGGTCTGCTGCATACATTGTATCTTCATCATGTTCTACTATTAACAAAGTATTTCCTAAGTCTCTTAATTTTTTAAGTGTAGCAATTAATTTATCATTATCTCTTTGATGTAAACCTATACTTGGTTCATCTAAAATATACATAACTCCTGTAAGTCCAGATCCAATTTGTGTTGCTAAACGAATACGTTGAGCTTCTCCTCCTGATAATGTTCCAGCACTTCTAGATAATGTTAAATATTCTAATCCTACATCTATTAAAAATTGAAGTCTTTTATTTATTTCTTTTAAAATCATATCTGCAATCATTGCTTCTTTTGTTGTTAATTCTAAATTACTTAAAAATTCTTTCAAAGCTTTTATTGACATGTCTGTTACTTCATTTATGTTTTTTCCATTAATTTTTATACATAATACTTCTTTTTTCAAACGTGCCCCATTACAAGTATAGCAATGAGAATTTGTCATATACATTTCATAAAAGCTTCTCATTCCTTGTGATTGTGTTTCACTATGACGTCTATCTAAAGTTGGTAAAACTCCTTCAAATGGTGCTGTAAATTTTCTAACACCTGCTGCTGATGAATATTCAAAGTCTATTTCTTCTTCTCCAGTACCATATAAAATTTTTTCTAAAAACCATCTTGGCAATTTCTTTATTGGAACTCCTTTGATTTCTACCCCATAATGTTTAGCTATGCTTTCAAAATACATTTTAGCCATTGTATCGCCTTTTTTCATAGTACTTGCACCAAAGGCTTTTATTCCATCATATAAAGTTTTATTTTTATCTGGTACTATTAAATCTTCATCCATTTTCATTAGGTAACCTATTCCCATACATGTTGGGCAAGCTCCGTATGGATTGTTAAATGAAAACATTCTTGGTGTTATTTCTGGAAAACTAAAACCACAATCTGGACAAGCATAATTTGAACTATATAGAACTGTTTTGTCTTCTTCTTTTGTTATTATATTAACTTGTACTAAATTTTCAGCGTGTTTTAAAGCTATTTCAACTGATTCTGTAAGTCTACTTCGTATTTCTGGTTTTATTACTAATCTATCGACCACTAATTCGATTTCATGTTTTTTATTTTTATCTAATTTTATTTCATCTGATAAATCATAAATTTCGCCATCGACTCTTGCTCTTACAAATCCATCTTTTTGATAGCCTTCTAATTGTTTTACAAATTCACCTTTTCTACCTCTAACAACTGGAGCTAATATTTGAATTTTTGTACCTTCTTCTAATTCCATAATATTATCAACAATTTGGTCTATTGATTGTTTTTCAATTTTTTTACCGCAATTTGGACAATATGGTACTCCTATATTTGCATATAGCAAACGAATATAGTCATATATTTCTGTTACTGTTCCAACTGTTGAACGTGGATTTT
>OKRY01002353.1_pt1 | contig 14845 bp, 14 predicted proteins | sample 1601121 | NCBI WGS metagenome assembly OKRY01 (sample SAMEA3541546, study PRJEB24748) | human gut metagenome | biome: human gut; feature: human-associated habitat; material: faeces | place: China | collected 2012
CCTCGTATTCAAACTGCATGACCGACGACGTGATGGAGATGCCGCGCTGCTTTTCGAGTTCCATCCAGTCCGAGACCGCGTGGCGCGCGGTCGCCTTGCCCTTGACCGAGCCGGCGGTCTGGATGCTGCCGGTATAGAGCAGCAGCTTCTCGGTAAGCGTGGTCTTACCGGCGTCCGGGTGGCTGATGATCGCGAATGTGCGGCGCGACGAGATTTCATCCGACAGGCTTGCCATGCGGATCCTTTCTTGCATTGAGTGCATTACGTCGTTGTAACCGCACTATTGTAGCCGCGAAATCCCGCTCTAGGGCGCCTATCAGGACAAATTCATCAGTCAGAACGTGAACGGCTAGTTATCGAAAGTATTCTGCAGCAGACTGTCTCAATCTGTAACAGCAGGCGACTCAAAACGGACCCAGATGTTACAGATTGAGACAAACGAACTTGTCCGCCGGCACAATCTCAATCTGTAACACCTGACCGCCCAAATTGGGTCTAGCTGTTACAAATCGAGATAAACGGAAAGGCAGGCAGCCAATGTCTCGTTCTGTAACATCTAGCCGCGCAAATCGACTCTTACTGTTACAGATTGAGACAAATAGGCAGGCGGGAAAATAACATCTCAATCTGTAACAGCTGGCGACCAAAAACGGACCCAGATGTTACAGATTGAGATTGTTTTGGAGCAAGCGCGGCGTCGATGGGCTATTCCACATTTAGCTCTTGCATAACTGTGCATAGTGTATATATACTGTGCTTACCGGTTATATACACGTGTAGCCAACAGCTAAGGAGCCGCTGTGGACATCATCCTATCCAACTCGAGCGATAAGCCCATATACGAACAGATATCCTCGCAGGTCAAAGCTCAAATCCTTTCGGGCACGCTCACTGCGGGAGCCAAACTCCCCAGCATCCGTGCACTCGCGAGCGACCTGGGTGTGAGCGTCATCACCACCAAGCGCGCCTACGCCGACCTAGAGCAACTCGGGTTTATCTGCACCGTGCAGGGCAAGGGCTGCTTTGTCGCCGAGGGCAACCAGGAACTCTTGCGCGAAAACCAGCTCTGCCATATCGAAGAGTTGCTTGCGCAGGCCGCTACGCAGGCCGAAACCCTGGGCGTCACGCGCGACAAACTGCACGAGATGCTCGACCTGGTAGCCCCCGAAACCATGCAGTAGCCATCTGCAAGAAAGGCTATACCATGCAAAACCTTTTAGAACTCAAAGGCATCTCACGCCGTGTGAGCGACCGCTTTTCACTACGCGACGTCACGCTCGCTGTGGAGCCCGGCCAGATCGTTGGCTTTGTAGGCGCAAACGGCGCCGGCAAGACAACGACCATTCGCGCCGCGCTCGGGCTTATAAAGCTCGATGCCGGCGAGGTGCACCTGTTTGGGCAGCGCTGTGGCGCCGACGCGCCCGATGAATCGCAACGCCATCTACGCTCCCGCGTCGGTCTTGTCCTGGACACGTGCCCCTTCCCCTCCACGCTCAGGGTGGGCCAGATCGAGTCGCTCGTAGGCCCGGCGTACCCCACATGGGACCGCGAAACGTTCGCCGGATTCATCAACCGATTTGGCCTCGATCCCAAGACAAAGGTCAAGGACCTCTCCCGCGGCATGGGCATGAAACTGCATAGCGACATAGCGCGCGGCGTAAGCGGCACTGCGGTCGACCTTCGTCGGGTCCTTGCCGGAGAATGCGCCGCCGCCGTGCGGGGCGCTGCCGCCGTAGGTGTCGACGATGATCTTGCGGCCGGTCAGGCCGCTGTCGCCCTGCGGGCCGCCGATGACGAAGCGGCCGGTCGGGTTGACATAAATCTTGGTGTTCTCGTCCATCAGCTCCGCGGGAACAGTCGGCTTGATGACAAGCTCGATCATGTCCTTGCGGATCTGCTCAAGCGTCGCCTCCGGCGCGTGCTGGGTGGAGAGGACGACCGTGTCGACGCGGACGGGCTTGCCGCTCTCGTCGTATTCGACCGTCACCTGCGTCTTGCCGTCGGGACGGAGATAGTCGACAAGGCCCTGCTTGCGCACGTCGGTCAGCTTCTTTGCCATCTTATGGGAAAGGGAGATCGCGAGCGGCATGAGCTCAGGGGTCTCGGTGCAGGCGTAGCCGAACATCATGCCCTGGTCGCCCGCGCCGTTGTCGAGCTCGCTCGCGCCGCTTTCCTTATTTTCAAAGGAGTTGTCGACGCCCATCGCGATATCGCCGCTCTGCTCGTCGATGTTCGTGATAACGCCGCAGGTGTCACAGTCAAAGCCGTACTTCGCGCGGTCGTAGCCGATGTCGCGGATGACGTCGCGCGCGATCTTCGGGATGTCGACATAGCAGCTCGTGGTGATCTCGCCCATGATGTGGACAAGGCCGGTGGAGACGGTCGTCTCGCAGGCCACGCGGCCGTTGGGGTCTTTTTCAAGGATCGCGTCGAGCACCGCATCGGAGATCTGGTCGCAGATCTTGTCGGGATGCCCCTCGGTGACGGATTCGGAGGTGAATAAACGTTTTGCCATGGTTCTTTTTCTTCCTTTCTCGTTGTTGGGAAAAACAAAAAATACTCTGTCGAACCGACAGAGTATCGCGCTTTCTGCTCTTCCTCATCTTTCGATTCGTTCGTCGGATTTGGCACCTTGCCTCTTCGGGCAGGTTGTCGTGGTGTCATAGGGCCGATCCCTCAACCACTCTCGATGAAGTATTCACTTGGCGCTTTCGCTGAAAAGTATTGTAGCATATTTGTCTGTATTGTCAAGTGACATTTCCCTAAAAACGCCCAAACCGGCGCAAAACGCGGCGCTCTTGCAATTTTCGTCAAAAGATGCTACAGTGAGAGAACTTTGCACAGCACCTGCACAAACTATTCTCTTACGGGGGCCTTCTTGTCATGGTATTCAGCAGTGTCAGCTTTCTTGTGTTCTTTCTCCCCTGCCTGCTCGTTCTTTATTTTATTGTGCCGCAGCGGTATCGCGGGGCGCGCAACCTCATCCTGCTCGCCTTCAGCCTCGCCTTCTATGCCTGCGGCGGGCCGAAGTTCCTGCTGCTCATGCTCCTCTCCATCGCCGTCAACTACTGCTGCGGGCTTCTCGCAGGACCCAAGCACCGTCCCGCCGTCCGCAAAGCGGGCGTGACGCTCGCGGCCGTGCTGGGGCTCGGACTGCTCGGGTGGTTCAAGTACGCGGGCTTTTTCGGCGAGATGCTCCATGCCCTCATGCCCTTCCTTCCCGTGCCGCAGGTCACGCTGCCCATCGGCATCTCATTTTTCACCTTTCAGGGCCTCAGCTACGTCATCGACGTCTTCCGTGATGACGCCGCCGTGCAGAAAAATCCCCTCAAGCTCGCGCTCTATATCTCCTTCTTCCCCCAGCTCGTCGCCGGCCCCATCGTGCGCTATACCACCGTCGCGGACGAGATCGACGAGCGGCACGAATCCGTCTCCGAGTTCTCCGCGGGCGCGGTGCGCTTTCTCTTCGGCCTTGCCAAAAAAATGCTGCTGGCCAACGCCGTCGCGCAAGTCGCCGACGCCGCCTTTTCCGCCGCCGCTCCTTCCGTTCTCTTTGCGTGGCTCGGCGCTGTAGCCTATACCTTCCAGATCTACTTTGATTTTTCCGCCTATTCCGACATGGCCATCGGCCTTGGCCGGATGTTCGGCTTCCACTTTCTCGAAAACTTCAATTACCCCTATGTCTCCCGCAGCATCACCGAGTTCTGGCGGCGCTGGCACATCTCGCTTTCCACGTGGTTCCGCGACTATGTCTATATCCCCCTCGGCGGCAACCGCTGCTCCAAGGCACGCAACATCCTGAATCTTTTCATCGTCTGGTTCCTCACGGGGATGTGGCACGGCGCGAGCTGGAACTTCATCTGCTGGGGACTTTGGTTCTTCGTACTGCTCATCGGCGAAAAGCTCCTCTGGGGCAAGGCGCTTGAGCGCCTTCCGTCCCTCCTGCGGCACGCCTACGCCATGCTGCTCGTCATTTTGAGCTGGGTGCTCTTCCGCGCGGACGATATCGGCGCGGCGCTGCGCTATATGGCCGCGATGTTTGGCCACGCCCCCTCTCTGTGCGACAGCCGCGCCGTGTACTACGCGCTTGAATTCTGGCCGGAGCTTCTGCTCTGCTGCATCGCCGCGCTTCCGGTCAAAGCGCTTCTCGAAACGGCCCTTGAAAAGCGTGACAGCAGGCTCTCCCGCGGCATTCTTGTCGCGGGGCCGAAGCTTGCCTCACTTGCGCTGCTCGTGCTTTCCTACTGCAAGCTCGTCACGGGCTCGTTCAACCCCTTCATCTATTTCCGATTCTGACACCCGGAGGTATGCCGCATGAAACGCATCTGTGAATGGGCGATGGCCCTGCTCTTTTCCGGCACGCTGCTCGTTTTGATGGCTGCGACCGTCCTGCTGCCGAAGGAGCGCTATTCCTACTATGAAAACCGCAATCTCTCCGCCTTCCCCGAGATCAGCGCCGAAACGGTCCTCAGCGGTCAGGCCTTCGGCGATCTTGAGACCCTGTTCTGCGACTATGCCGCCTGGCGCACCCCCGCGCTCAAGGCCGTCACATGGGCCGATCTGAACGTTTTCCACCGCCCCGTGGTCAACGATATCGTTGTCACGGACGACGCGCTGCTCGAGCAGCTCTACACCATGCCCGATACCGCCGACGACATCGCGCGCAAAGCCGCGGATGTCACCGCGGACAACGCCGCGCTGCGCGATCAGATCGAAGCCTACGGCGGGCATTACTGTTATATCGCCGTCCCCTGCCAGTACGCCTACTATGAGGATGAATACCCCTCCTATCTCGAAAACCGCTCCGCCTACACCGCCGCCGAGCTCGCGGCGCTCAACAGCGCTATGGATGCACAGGGCATCACCCATGTGGACATGGGTCCCGTCTTCGACTCGCTCGGTCATCTGCCCGCGTTCAGCTCAAAGGTGGACAACCACTACGGTCTCCGCGGCGCGTATGAGACCTACCGCGCCGCCGTGCAGGCGCTGAACGACGCTTACGGCCTCGCGCTCTCCTTCCCCGAAGAGGGTGCGGACGTGACCTTCTCCGCGCTCCCGAACCCCTACATGGGCTCGCGCACGCGCAAGCTCCTGGGGCTTCGCGGCAACGACGAAAAGCTGCTCACCGCCGCCTTCCGCGAGGATATCCCCTTCACCCGCTTCGATAACGGCGGGGAAGTCGCCGCCACGGTCTATGCGCTCCCCGCGACCGACACGGAGCCTTTGACCTATGAGCTCTACATGGGCGGCGACATCGCCGAAACGGTCCTCCGCACGGACCGCCCCGCGCTTCCGAACGTTCTCATCTTCGGCGACAGCTTCACCAACCCTGTCGAGAGCCTCGCCTACTACAGCTTTGATGAGCTGCGTTCTGTTGACCTGCGCCACTACACCGCGCAGAGCCTGAGCGACTATATCGCAGCCTACAAGCCCGATGTCGTCCTCTGCATCCGCGACTATCAGAGTCTCCTCTCTCGGGAATACAACGGAAATCTCTCCTGAACTTGACAAGGAGGTCTTATGACCGTTTCTCTTTCCGATCATTTCAGCTACCAAAAGCTGCTGCGCTTCGTCGCGCCCAGCATTCTGATGATGATCGTCACGTCGATCTACAGCATTGTCGACGGCTTTTTCGTCTCGAACTTTGTCGGCAAAAATCCCTTTGCCGCGCTGAATCTCATCTTTCCCGTCATCATGGCGCTCGCCGCCTTCGGCTTTATGATCGGCACGGGCGGCAGCGCGCTCATCGCCAAAACGCTCGGCGAGGGCAAGCCCAGGAAAGCGAACGAGATCTTCTCCATGCTCGTCATCGTGCTTGCCGCCGGCGGCGCGATTTTAAGCGGCGTGTGCATCGTTTTCCTGCGCCCCATCTCGTTCGCCGTCGGCGCGACGGACCTGACGATCGATGACTGCGTGCTCTACGGGCGCGTGCTGCTGGCTGCTCTCCCTTTTTTCATGCTGCAAAACAGCTTCCAGAGCTTTTTGGCCACGGCGGAAAAGCCGCACTTCGGCCTGCGCGTGACGGTGTTCGCGGGGCTGACGAACATGGTACTCGATTTTCTGCTCGTCTACGTGTTCCCGTTCGGGCTTCTCGGCGCGGCGCTCGCCACGGCGTTTTCGCAGATTGTCGGCGCGCTCATCCCGCTTGTCTACTTTCTCCGCCCGAACGATTCACCGCTGCGCCTCACGCGTCCGCGCTTTGACTTCCGCGCCCTCGGCAAGGCCTGCTACAACGGCTCGAGCGAGATGGTCAGCAACCTTTCGACCTCTCTCGTCGGCGTACTCTATAACGTGCAGCTCATGGCGATTGCCAAGGAAAACGGCGTGAATGCCTACGGTGTTCTGATGTACGTGAGCTTCATCTTCATGGCGTTTTTCTTCGGCTATTCCATCGCCGTCACACCCGTCGTCGGCTATCACTACGGCGCGAAGAATCACGCCGAGCTCAAGAGCCTCCTCAAAAAGAGCCTGACCGTCACGCTCATCACGAGCCTTGCGATGACGGCCTCGTCCATCCTGCTGGCAAACCCCATCGCACATCTTTTCGTCGGCTACGACGCGGAGCTGTGCGACATGACGGTCAACGCGCTGCGCATCTACGCGCTCTCATTCCTCGTCTGCGGTTTCAATATCTTCGGTTCGGCGTTTTTCACGGGGCTCAACAATGGCACAGCCAGCGCGCTCATTTCGTTCCTGCGCACGCTCGTCATTCAGGTCGCCGCGGTACTTCTTTTGCCAAAACTTCTCGACATCAACGGCATCTGGCTGGCCATCACCGTGGCCGAAGCGCTCACACTGATCGTCACAGAAACGCTTTTCCTCCTCGGACGGAAAAAATACCACTACGCATAAAGCAGATCATCCAAACAGCCGCGGTGGCTCGAACCACCGCGGCTGTGCTTGTGCTTTCTGACGGGCTGTGGTAAGATCATTTCAACAAGCAGAATTTAACAAAGGGGTACGAATATATGAGGAAATCAGCTAAATCTTCCATTATTGCTATTATCTTGGGATATCTTGGCTCTGGATTTGGAGCCGAAATAATGAATTGGCCTCAGCTCGGTCCAATTCTTGCAATTGTTGTAATGGGGTCTGCAATCATTACCTCTTTGGAAAAGGAGAAATAATTGCTTGACAGCTTTCAATTTGTCAAACTGTTGCTCACACGCTTTTTTCACCGACCGGTGCAATCACCGGTCGTTTTTTTGCATTTTCCTCTTGACACCTCATATTGTTGTGATATTATTTTGATATCAAGTTTGGAGGTGCTTTTTATGGAAGAAAAGATCATCACCGGTCACAAAAACGGCATGCTCGTGCTGCTGCTCGAGCTTGTTCTCTACATCGCCGCGGTCGTTTTTCTGATCGTCGGCATCAATGCGGGCTTTCTGCCCCTTGTCGTCCTTTGCGTCATCCTGCTGTTGCTCGGCTGGATCCCACTGTGCGGCCATCCAGAAAAGTCTGGAAGAACTGGCGAAAAACCGTACAACCATCACCATCGCCCACCGACTCTCAACCATCAAACGTTCCGACGAAATCATTGTCATCACAGAAGATGGCATTGCCGAGCGCGGTACACACGAAACTTTACTTGCAAAAAACGGCATTTACGCCCGTTATTACAATTTATAATTATGCTGTCTGTTTTGTCTGCCGTTTCGCTCTTGCTAAAGCAAGTCCGAGGCAGACAAAACAGGCTGCAAATAACACTTCAATTCCCATATATCTCCACAGCAAGTCAGGTGAACTTTGATAATTTCCACTGTCAATCAGCCGTGCTCCCATGATATACCAGTAGGCCGGAAGGAAATGAGCAGCCTTTATAATTCCATCTCCTAGAAATTCAATTGGCACAAATACGCCGGACAGAAAACTCATTCCCAATGCAATGACATTTGATACCATGCTGACAGTCTCCGCCTTTTTCATAACCTGACCAATTAAAAATACAATACCAAGTGCCACCATCAAAAACGCAAGCAGGTTTAAACAGTGTAATCCGCCCTGCACGGTAAACACCCTTTCCCTTGCCCCAATCACGGCACACACAAGATATAAAATTCCAAACAATAATCCTGCCGACAAAGTACCTAAAATGGTTTCACGGTTTGTTTTAGCAAACGAGTACGAGGAGCACTGAATCCGTTCTCTAATCTGCGGTTTATGAAGCACTACCAAAACCGGTGATATTCCTACAATACACAGGCACAAAAGAATGTACGGAACATACGCAAAGAAATAATACACATAGCTGTGTGTCGTTTTTCCTCCTGTTTCCAATACGTTCACATCAACCGTTTTCTCATCTGCCTTCCCCGCTTTTGCAAGTGCCTCCTTCACAGAAAATCCGCCGCCAATATATCCTCTTACCAGATTCAAATATTGTGAAATCATCTGCTCAAATGATTCCTTGTAAATGGTTCCCGGAACACCGATAACTTCCATTTTTTTATTCTCGCTGCCACTCAGATAGGATTCAAAAAATCCGCTTGGAATCCGAAGAACACACGATATACTCCGGTTGTAAATCTCATCCTGAATGACTTCCTTTTTATCCTCGATATGGACTTTTTCATTTCCCTGCTCCAAATAAGCAATAAGCGCCCGGCTGATTTCCGAATTGTCTGCATCCATCACAGCAAATTTATACGTAGTTGGTGAAAATGTTGCTTCTCCTGTCTTTTCTCCCTGTGAAGCAGCCGCTAATGCTACCGACAAAAAGATAACTAAGTACATAATAATCTGCCCTTTTTGTTTGCGCAGCACTTGAAAAAATAGTTTATATACTTGCATAACGATTCCTCCTTACACGCCAGATACAAATACCGCCAAGAAGCACGGTTAATCCTGCCAGTGACAATACATCTACAAAAAAGCGCTCATATGTGTCATAGACGTTTAACGCGTAAAATGCATCCGTGATTAACGCTGCCGGACTGATATCATTGACAATCGGTGCTGCTTTTTCAATGACTCCTTTTATCCCGGAAATCATCAAATCACTCATCGCACAGAGCACTAAGTTACTGCTGACTAATACACCGATTTTTCCACCTTCCGACAAGTGTGCAATGCTTCCAATCAACATACCAAACACAATACCAAAACTGGTTCCTACAAACAAAAGTAATACCATTGCCGCATACCGCTCGCCAATCTGCAAATTCAAAACGAAACGCATATAGATAAGAAGGGCACACGCTAAAACAAATTGAACTAACTCTGTCGCAGCAAAATCAGCCACAAACATGGTACTTTTTTTCATTCCGCATACATTGCGCCGCTGTCCAAGCGGTGTCAGATTCGCCTGCATCTGAAGAATTGCTGCACAACCGGAAAAGGATGCAAACAAACAAGTCATCGCAAAAATTGCATAAAAATAATTGACTACATTATCCTGATTTCCCCTCGTATTTTCCTCCTTTGTAAAATACGACATTTCCTGCTGCATCGGTTTCACTGCCTGCTCAATTTTATCCGGATGGTTTTGTGCCGTATCCTGAATCAATGTTTCATATTTGGTAAATTGTTTTAAAACGCTTTGCAGCATCGTCTCATCCATGCCGCTTTCTTTCACCGTGAGAGAAAGCTTGTTTCCCATATAAATGATGCCTTTTACCTGATCTTCTTCTAACAGTTTTTTTGCTTCCTTTTCTCCTGTATAAGTCGTAATAAGAAGTTTTTTGTCTCCCTCTGCCGACACAGCATTTAACATCGCTGTAAGTGTCATGTTATCCTGCTCTTTCACAATCGCAACCGGAACCGGTTCAAATTTTTCTGTCCGGTCAAAGATATCGCCAAGCGCCATATACATAAATGTGGTCAGTGCAAAAGGAAATAGCAGCGTCCAAAAAATGAGTTCTCTGCTTCTCAATGAACTAAGAAGCATATACTTAAATTCACGAAAAAACATGAAATCTCCTCCTCTCACACATCCCGAAGTTCTTTTCCGGTAATCTCTAAGAATACATCATTTAACGTTGGCAGTTCCGAATATACTCTGCCAAATACAAGGTTTTTATCCTTCAGATAATCAAGGACATGAATCAGATTATGTGTACCGCCGCTGAAGTTTAACGTAAGTTTTCCTTCATCATATTCCGTTTTGTACACATGCTCCATACTTCCGAGTGCCTCTAAATTTTCTTCCTGAAGTTCCGGAATCTCAATCGAAACCGTCTCCGTATTTTTAATCATTTTTTTCAGTTCATCTTTCGTTCCAATGGCAATCTGCTGTCCCTTGTCCATAATGGCAATCCGAGTACAAATCTGCTCTGCCTCTTCCATATAATGAGTGGTGTAAACAATCGTTGCCCCCTCCTCATTTAATTTCTGGATACCCTCTAAAATTTTGTTCCGGCTCTGCGGATCAACTGCCACCGTTGGCTCATCAAAGAAAATGAGCTTTGGTTTATGGGCAATTCCACAGGCAATGTTTAACCGGCGCAAAAGACCTCCTGACAATTTCTTTGGATAAAATTTGCGAAATTCATCAAGACCGACAAAGGCAATTGCATCTTCTACATACTGCTTGCGGAGTCCCTTGTCTCTGATATACAAACCGCAAAAATAATCTACATTTTCATAAACTGTCAATTCATCAAACACGGCAACATCCTGCATGACAACACCAATTTCTCTTTTAATGTCATAAGAATCCGGCTTCATCTCCCTGCCAAATACTTTTACCGTTCCCTTATCGTATTTAAGCAGTGCAAGAATACAATTAATCGTTGTCGATTTTCCGGAACCGTTTGGGCCAAGCAAGCCAAAGATTTCTCCTTCTTCTACTTCCAGATTCAAATGGTCTAATGCCACTAGTTCCTTATATCGTTTTACTAAATTTTCAATTTGAATAACAACAGCCATCCTTATCCCTCCTCTTTGTGATGTTAAACACATTGTATCATTTTATGCCAGCCACAAAAAGTGTCATCCATCATTTTTGAATTGTGACATTTGTCATTTACTTTTTTTGTTTTTTTCCTTTATAATAGAACATATCAAATGATGGAGGTTAAAGAGCATGGTGCATTTGGGAAATAAGGCAGTTCTTTTTCTGCTTTGCAGCTGTTTTTTTATAAATAGTCAGAACATCACACAAACAAGCATTCTCTTTTTGTTATGCGCCTTTATCATCGGATGCCTTTTTTCCTATTGGGAGGGTTCAAAAGGAGGAATTCTTTTTCTAACCGCTCTCGTCTGCCTGTTAATGCTCTGTTTTCCTGCTTTCGGTTTTTATCTGCCTGTCTTTATTTACGATATCATTCAGGCTAAAGATTATTTTTTACTGATACCGGCAGGAATTGGTTTGATACGTTTTTGCCCTGCCTTTTTATCCTCTGCTTTTATTCTCGTTCTACTTATGATGCTGTCAGCAATTTTATCGTATGCTTTTGGCAGAATTTCGGATTACAAAGAAAAACTGCACCATATTCTGGATACCAGCAAAGAGCATGCCATTATGATGCACGAACGGAATCAGGCATTGATTGAAAAGCAGAATGCAGATATACACGCCGCCACGCTCTCGGAAAGAAACCGCATTGCCAGAGAAATCCACGACAACGTCGGCCATATGCTGACGCGTTCTCTCCTGCAGGTCGGGGCACTGAAAGTCATTGCCCGTGATGATGCTTTAGATGAACCATTGACTGAACTGCAAAATACATTAAATACTGCTATGACAAATGTTCGCACAAGCGTCCACGATTTACACGACAACGCAATTGACTTAGAAAGTACCCTTTGGGAAATTATCGATGGGGTAAACACAACAAAAATATCCTTGGAATATGACGTGGAAGGGACACTTCCAAATCCGATTAAATATGCCTTTATTGCAATTGTAAAAGAGGCGGTAAATAATATTCAAAAACACAGTAACGCAAAAAATGCTTTTATCCGAGTCTGTATGCATCCCGGATTTTACCTGCTCTCGATTGCTGACAACGGCACCAAAATTTCCACAACGGATTCCCGCGGAATCGGACTGAGCAATATGGAAGAACGGGTTCGTGCCTTAAATGGCGTAATACGATTTGATACGGAAAATGGATTTAAAATAACAATTATCATACGGAGGTAGTTATGAACATTATAATTGTAGATGACGACAAATTAGTTTCTTTATCCTTAAAGACCATTTTGGAAGCCTCCGGCGAGGTTAATGTCTGTGCCATCGGAAACTGTGGGGAGGAGGCTCTTTCTCTTTATCCGAAATTCAAACCGGATATTCTTTTAATGGATATCCGAATGGATGGAATGAGCGGACTGACTGCCGGAAAACAGATTCTTGAAACTTATCCGGATGCCAAAATTTTATTTCTGACTACGTTTTCGGATGATGAATATATTGTGCGGGCACTCCGCATGGGTGCAAAAGGATATCTACTGAAACAGAATTTTGAAAGTATTCTTCCTGCCCTTCAGGCGGTTCAGAAAGGACAAACGGTATTTGGCGAGGAAATCACGGATAAAATTCCGGATTTAATTAATAAGACGACGGCGCAGAGAGACTTTGCCAAGTATGGCATTACAGAAAAAGAATATGCCATTATTGAACAGGTAGCAAATGGTCTCAACAATAAAGAAATTGCTGAGACCCTCTACTTAAGTGAAGGCACGGTCCGCAATTACCTCAGTTCCATTTTGGAAAAATTGGAATTACGCGACCGCACCCAGTTAGCTATTTTTTATTACCGGTAACTTTCTGCAAGTGCCTTAAATGCCGGCAGTGCTTTTTCAATCTGCTCGGTGCTTACGCAGTAAGAAATACGGACAAAGCCCGGAGTTCCAAAGCTGTCTGCCGGAACTAACAAAAGTTCATGCTCTTTTGCACGCTCAGAAAATGCATTGGCATCCTTTTCGAGTGCTTCAACAAAAAGATAGAACGCACCGTCCGGTTTAATGCAGCGGTATCCATATTCCGTCAAAGCACGGTACAAGATGTCTCTGTTCTTTTCGTAAATCGAGATATCCGATGTTTGTCCAATGCATCGTGCTATAATTTTCTGGAACAGACTCGGAGCACACACAAATCCAAGGGCACGGCCTGCACCGCAAACTGCCGCATAAATCTGTTTCCAGTCTTTTGCTTTATCCGAAACCGCAATATAACCGATTCTTTCACCCGGTAAGGAAAGCGATTTGCTGTACGAATAGCAGACAATTGTGTTGTCATAGTAATTCATAAGATACGGAACTTTTACATCCGAATAAACCAGTTCACGATATGGCTCGTCCGCAATCAAAAAGATTTCTTTTCCATATTCTTTCTGCTTCTTTTCCAATACGGCACAAACTTCTTTGATGCACTCCTCAGTAAGAACAACGCCGGATGGATTGTTTGGCGAGTTTAAAATAATTCCCTTTGTATGCTCTGTAATTGCATCTTCCAACAATTTGGTATCAATCTGAAAATCTTCTTTTCTGCTTGGTACAACAACGAGTTTTGAGCCTGTCATTTCAACAAACACACGGTATTCCGGGAAAAATGGAGCAAAGGTGATAAACTCATCGTCCGGTTCTGCCAGTGCTTTTAATGAAATCGTGAGCGATGCGGCTGCTCCAACGGTAACATAAAAATTGTCCGCCGTAAGATTTGTGCTATGCTGCTCATTTACGTAAGAAGCCAGTTTCTCACGAAGTGCTGCGTCTCCCTGTGCTGATGTGTAACCATGCAAGGCAACCGGGTCTCCGTTTGTGAGCAAATCAATAGCTGCTTCTTTTACACATTCCGGTGCGGGAACACTCGGATTTCCAATACTGAAATCAAATACATTTTCTGCTCCGATTTCTGCCTTTCTCTTATTTCCATACTCAAACAAATCACGGATTACCGAGCGATTTGTTCCTAATTGTACCATTTTTTCTGATAACATATCTATGTACTCCTTTCAATTTTTACTTGGGTTAAAGCGGAATGCATGGTTGAGCGGACCACTTCCCTGCCCTAAATCCATTCCATCCGCCAATGCGCCTGATATATATTCTTTGGCTTTTATAACGGCATCTGTTAATTCACAGTTCTGCGCCAGATAAGAGGCAATCGCACTGGAAAGCGTACAGCCGGTTCCATGCGTATTTTCATTATCAATGCGCTTACTCTCAAGCCAATTTCCACCATCCGCCCCATAGAGGTAATCGTTTGCATCCTCAATGCTGTGACCGCCTTTGCATAAAACTGCTGTCTCATATTTGTTATAAAGTGCCTGTGCCGCCTGTTCCATTTTTTCTTTGGAATCAATCTTCGTTCCCGTAAGCGCCTCAGTTTCCGGAATATTTGGTGTAATCACAGAAGCCATCGGCAAAAGTTCATTTTGCAGTGCCGCAACGGCATCCTCTTCAATCAGCCTTGAACCGCTGGTTGAAACCATAACCGGGTCGACCACAATAAACTTTGGCTTGTAAAAAGACAACCGTTCCGCAATCACATGAATTAATTCTGCAGAAGCCACCATGCCGATTTTCACAGCATCCGGTTTTATGTCAGTAAAAACTGCGTCCAACTGCTTTTTTAAGAATTCAGGTGTTACTTCCATAATACCGCTTACTCCCATCGTGTTCTGCGCCGTCAATGCGGTAATGACACTCATGGCATAAACACCATTCGCCATCATCGTCTTTAAATCTGCCTGTATTCCGGCTCCCCCACTACAATCACTTCCTGCTATCGTTAATGCCGTCCTCATCTGTCATTCCTCTCTTTCATTGCCTTTACTATTGTAGCGGAAAGGAAGGTTGTTTGTCAAATTTTTAGGGTTCCGTAATTCCGTAGAAAAACTTTGTGACTCGTGGGTTTGAGTACGTCGGTATGTGGCACTGGTAGTTTCAGTGCCCATAC
>OKRY01002361.1_pt1 | contig 14801 bp, 10 predicted proteins | sample 1601121 | NCBI WGS metagenome assembly OKRY01 (sample SAMEA3541546, study PRJEB24748) | human gut metagenome | biome: human gut; feature: human-associated habitat; material: faeces | place: China | collected 2012
ATTTCTAGAATAAGGTAGAAATGTATTTTAAATATTATTATATTTATAAAATAATACTTGAAAAAAACATAAAAGCAATGTATAATGATAACACAATAATAGGGGGATTCCGTAAGGAAATATAAAAGAAGATTGGTATGGCAAATACAAAAAATAAAAAGAAAGGAAGAATATAACATGCCAATTAAAATGAAAAATTTACCAGTAACGGAAAGACCATATGAAAAATTAGAACAATATGGAAAAAAAAATTTAACAAATGCAGAATTATTAGCAATAATAATAAAAAGTGGAACGAGAGAAGAAACATCAGTACAGTTAGCACAGAAAATCTTATTATTAAACGAAAATCGAGATAAAAATAATTTGAATTTTTTAAGAGACATAACAATTGAAGAATTAATAAAGATAAAAGGAATTGGAAAAGTAAAAGCAATTCAAATAAAAGCAACATGTGAATTAGCATCAAGAATGAATTCAATTGACAATTATAAAAATATAACAATAAATAAGCCAAGTGATGTTGTAGATATACTATTTGAAGAAATGAGATTTGAAAAACAGGAAATACTGAAAGTAGTAATACTTGGAAATAAAAACAAATTACTAAAAATAAAAGATATAGCAAAAGGAACTGGAAATTTTGTTAAAGCAAGTATAAAAGATGTACTTAATGAAGCTGTTAAAGTACAAGCAATGCAAATTATACTTGTACACAATCATCCATCAGGAGATGTAACTCCAAGCAAAAATGATATTGAATTTACTAGAGAAGTAAAGAAGGCATCTACAATATTAGGGATAAATTTAATTGATCATATAATAATTGGAGGAAACAATTATATCAGTATTTTTTCAAAATTAGGTGTAGATAATATATAAAAACATTTGGAAGGAATGGGGAAAATGAGTTTTTTATCATTAAAATCTAGAGATATAGGAATAGATTTAGGAACTGCAAATATTTTAGTCACATTAAATGGAAAAGGAATTGTTTATAGAGAACCAGCAGTTATAGCAATAGAAAATCAAACAGGAAATGTTATTGCAATAGGAAATGAAGCAAAAGAAATGCTAGGAAGGACGCCAAAAGAAGTAAGTGCAATAAGACCTTTAAAAGATGGAGTTATTGCAGATTTTACAGCAACAAAACTTTTATTGAAAAAAATAATGGACAAAGTATGTAAAAAATATAATGCAGTAAGACCAAGAGTGATAGTAGGAGTACCATCAGGAATTACGGAAGTAGAAGAAAGAGCAGTTGAAGAAACAATAATACGAGCAGGAGCAAAAGAAGTTTATCTAATTGAAGAACCAATGGCTGCTGCTATTGGAGCTGGAATAGAAATTGAACAACCAAGTGGAAATATTATAGTTGATATTGGTGGAGGAACAACTGAAGTTGCAGTAATATCTTTAGGAGGAATTGTATTAAGTAATTCAATAAGAGTTGCAGGTGATGAACTTAATGAAGATATTATAAATTATGTAAAAAGGGAATTAAATTTAGCAATCGGAGAAACAACAGCTGAAAATATAAAAAAAGAATTAGGTTGTGCATTACCATTAATGTCACAAATGAGTATGAAAATTAAAGGAAGAGATTTAGCAACAGGGTTACCAGCAACGGAAATAATTACATCAGGTCAGGTAGAAGAAGCAATAAAAGATTCAATTGCACAAATTGTTGAAGTAGTAAAATTAACATTGGAAAAAACACCACCAGAATTAGCTTCAGATATTATGGAAAAAGGAATAATGTTATCAGGTGGAGGAGCATTAGTTCAAAATTTAGACAAGCTTATTAGTATGGAAACAGGAATGCCAACATATGTTGCTGAAGATCCATTAGAATGTGTTGTAAGAGGTACAGGAAAAACATTGCAAGATATAGATAAATTAAGAACAGTATTAAAAAATGCAAGAAAAAGATAATTTTTGAAAGGAATTTGTATGGAAAGAAATAGCAAAAGTGGAGTAATTGGAGTAATTATAACAATAATTATATTAGTATTATTAGTTGTATTTACAAATAGAAATACAGAAAATATATCTACAATTGAAAACTTTGCAAATGTTGTTATTGTTCCAATTCAAAATGGTTTAACTTATTTAAAAAATAAAATAAATAATAATGATAAATTTTTTGAAAATGTAAATGAATTAAAAACAGAAAATGAGGAACTAAAACAAAAAAATAGTGAACTAGAAAAAAGTCTAAGAGAATTTGAAGTAATGAAAACAGAAAATGAACAATTAAAACAACAATTAAATTTAGCTGAAAAATATGGAGAATATACAACTGTTCCAGGAACAATTATATCAAGAGATATAAGCAATTATTCAAAAACACTAGTAATAAATATAGGATCAGATAATGGTGTAAAAGAAAATATGACAGTTATTGCTGATGAAGGTCTTGTGGGATATATTGTATCAACAACAGCTAAAACTGCAAAAATTCAAACAATTGTTGACAGTGCAAGTTCTACAAGTTGTTTAGCAAGTACAACAAGAGATGTAATGACATGTAAAGGAACAATAGAAAGTGAATCAACATTAAAAGCAACAAATTTAAAAATAGGTTCTAATGTAATTCAAGGAGATAGTGTAGAAACATCTGGAATGGGTGGAATTTATACTAAAGGAATACATGTTGGAAGAATAAAAAAAGTTGAAACAGGGACGAATAAAATTGATTCATATGCTGTGATTGAAACAGCCGTAGATTTTAACAAATTAGAAACAGTACTTGTAATAATAAAATAATGAAAGAGAGTTTTTAATACATGAAAAAAGCATTAATATATATATCTTTAATTTTCGTGTTTATATTTATATATTTATTACAATCCGTATTTTTTGTAAATTTTACAATAGCAGGAGTAATGCCTAATATTGTAGTAATATTAGCACTTTTTATAGGACTATTTATTGGAAGAAGCAGAGGAATAATATATGGAATAATATATGGAATTTTTATGGATTTGTGGATTGGAAAAAATATAGGAATAACTTCTGTATGTTTAGCTATTGTCGGAATTATAGGAGGAACATTTGACAAAAATTTTTCAAAAGATAGCAGAATAGTGATTTTATTGATAGGAGCATTTTGCACAATTGTATATGAAGTATTATTATATGTTCTTCAAGGAGTATTTTTTCAAATAAGTGTAGAAGTAATTCCATTTTTGAAAATTTTGGCACTTGAAACAATATATAATATTTTCATAATAATTATTATATATCCAATTATGAAAAATGTTGGATATGAAATTGAAAGCGAAATAAAGGGTGATAAAATCTTAACAAGATATTTTTAATAAAAAAACAATGTGAAAGAAGGTGAAAAATTGAACAAGAGAATTAGCTTTGACAAAGAAACTTCATGGGAACAAGAAAATGGAATAAAACAAGTTAATTTTAGATTTAATATAATAACAATACTTGTATATGCAATTGGTATAATTCTTATTGCTCAATTATTCAACTTACAAGTAGTACATGGCGAGAGTTATAGACAACAATCAAATACAAGACTTTCAAGAATAAGTAAAATAGATTCTGTAAGGGGATCTATTTTAGATAGATCTGGAACTGAATTAGCAGGGATTAGAGCAGTTAATAATGTAGAAATATATAAAACAAACGTATCTGATGATGAATTAAATACGGCAATATTGAAATTAGTTAATTTATTAAATGAACAACAAGCTACATATACAGATACATTTCCTGTAAAAATATCACCATTTGAATATACTATATCAGATAGCACATTAGAAAAATGGAAAAAGAAATATAAACTTTCAGAAGATACAACAGCAGAAGAGGCATTTTATAAATTTAAATCTAAATATCAAATTTCAACAGATAATGTTGAAGATATAAGAAAAATAATTTCAATAAGATATTTGATTACAACAACAGGATATAGTGCAACAAAACCAATAACAATTTCAAAAGATGTAAATGATACTGTTGTAGCACAAATAAATGAAAGAAATGGCGAGTTTCCTGGAATAAGTATAGATACAACTGCTGAAAGAGTATATAATAATGGAACATTAGCAGCACATGTAATTGGATATACAAGAACAATAAGTGATGAAGAATATCAACAGAGAAAAGATAAATATGACATGGATGATATTATTGGAAAAACTGGTATAGAATCAATGTTTGAAGAATATTTAAAGGGAACAAGTGGACAAAAACAAGTCGAAATGTCTGTTGATGGAACAATAACGGGTGAAAACATAACAAAAGAAGCTGTTGCTGGTAGTAATGTAATTTTAACGATAGATTCAACATTACAATCAGTTACTGAAGAAGCTTTAGCAAATTGTGTAGAAAAAATCAAAAATGGAGGATTTTCTCAAGTTTATGATGCAAAAGGTGGAGCAGCAGTTGTTATGAATGTAAATACAGGAGAAGTTTTAGCTATGGCAAGTTACCCATCATATGAGCCACAATGGTTTGTAGGAAAACTTGAATCAGATAAATGGAATTATATGAATGATAGTGAAACACATCCATTATTAAATAAAGCAATACAAGGAACATATGAGCCTGGTTCTGTATATAAAATGATAACTGCAATAGCAGGACTTGAAACAGGAGCAATAACATCAAAAGAAAAAATCAATGATACAGGTATTTATACAAAATATTATCCACCAAGAAAATGTTGGTATTATACAAGTTACCATAGAGGACATGGATATTTAAATGTAACACAAGCACTTCAACATTCTTGCAATTACTTTTTCTATGAAGCTGGAGATAGAATGGGAATTGATGCAATAGCAAAATATGCTTTACATTTTGGGCTAGGAAAATTAACTGGAATAGAATTGCCAAGTGAAAAAACAGGAATGCTAGCTCAAAGAAAAGATGGATGGGGACCAGGAGATACATTAAGTGCAGCAATAGGACAAGGAGATAATAGTTTTACACCAATTCAAATTGCAAAATATATTTCATCAATCGCTAATGGTGGAACTGTGGTACAACCAGCAATAGTAAAAACTATTTTAAATTCAGATGGAACAGAAGTATCACAAGAAGAAATCAGAAATTTTGTAAATAATAAACTTGGAATAACAGACCAAAATGATGGAATAGAAATAAGTGCAGAAAGTATAGAAATAGCCAAAGAAGGAATGAGAATGGCAACAAGTGAAGCAGGAGGAACAGCATATAATATATTCAAAAACTTTATTGTAGAAGTAGCTGGAAAAACAGGTTCTGCTGAAACAGCACAAAGTGATATAGTAAATGCTTGGTTTGTATGTTTTGCACCATTTGATAATCCAGAAGTAGCTATAGCTGTAATGATAGAAAATGGTGGACATGGAAACTATGCAGCAGAAGTTGCGAGAGATGTATTAACACAATATTTTGGAATGAATGTAGTAGAAGAAGTGAGTGAAAGCTTAACAGCTATACCATATACAGAACAAATGAGATAAAAAGTAAAAAATTGGAGGAAAAAGTTGATGAGTTGTATTAGCATAAACTTAAAAAAAGAAGAAACATTAGTAAAGATTGAAGATAATGCAACAGAAGAAGAAATTATAGGAGAACTAAAGATAAAACTTGCAGAATTAACAAAATTATATCAAGAAGAAAAAACGCCAATTAGAGTTACAGGAAAAATATTATCAGAACAAGAATTACAAGATGTAAGGAATATTGTAAAAGAATATCTTGATGTACAAATAAATTTTAATACTCCAACTAGTTTAGGACTACATAGTATTGTAAGAAGTTATAAAGAAAAAATAGAAAATTCTGATACTATTTTTCAAAGAGGTTCAGTAAGATCAGGTCAAAAAATTGAGGCAAAAGGAAGTGTAGTAATTATAGGAGATGTTAATGCAGGAGCAGAAGTTATTGCAGGAGACAATATAATAGTACAAGGAAATTTAAGAGGTCTTGCACATGCGGGAGCTAAAGGAAACAAAGATGCTATAATTACAGCAGGAAATTTAGAAGCATTACAGGTAAGAATTTCTAATATTGTGAAAGAAATTGATAAGGCAGACAATTTTAATGTAGCTAGAGCATATATATGTGTAAAAAATGATAAAATAGAGATAGAAAAATGGTAAATAAAATAGAGAAAATGGTCTTATGAAAGTCATTTTCTCTATTTTTATTAACTAATAAGAAGTAGAACTAGAGCTAAAAATAATCCTTCATCTTTAACATCTTCTTTGTACAAAAAGAAGATTAAACTCAAAACAAGAACATCATCAAAATATAATTTTAAGCCAAATAAATCTAAAACAAAATCTTTATTTGGAGGGAGATTTTTTGAAGAAGTATTTGATTGAATGTTATTATTTTTTAAATCACTTTTTTTCTCACTTTCTTGATTATCTGGAAAAAAATTACTATTGGAACTTTTTAAAGTATTAGGGGAAAAAGGAAAAGAACTATAATTTGGTGGAATAAAATTTCTTCTATGAATGTTGTTATAAAAAGGTGAATAACTTTTATTAAAATTTTGCATAATGTCTTTTTCCTCCTTAATATTGAAAAAATCAATCTTTTTTATCTGCATTTGGTTTATTCATAAAATCGGCAATTTTGCTTATGTTTAACATATTTACATATTGATCAACCTTGTCTTTTTTGCTTTCTCTTAAATAAGGTTTTAATGAATATAATAGATTAGCTCTTGGATCGTTTTTATTGTTCATACTTTCCATAATAGATTTCATTTTTAATATTGTATTCATATCTAAATTAAAATTATTTTGATTAGAATTATTATTAGAAGAATTTGAATTAAGAGAAGAACTTAAATTATTAAGCATTTCAGGTGAGACTTGGCTTAGAATTTTGTTTATATCTATATTTGAAGAATTATTACTTGAAGTATTATTATCTGATGATTTTATAGAATTCATCATTTGTTGAATTTCTGGTGGAATATTTCCAGAATTAACCATATTTTTAACATTATTAATTAAATCATTCATATTATTATCCATAATTATCACACTCCAGTTTATAAAAATATATGTTTTTGTAATTATAATATGAATTTTGTTCATAAAATGTGAACAAAATAAGGATTTTTAATTGACTTTTTAGTGATAAAATAGTAAAATATAAATTGTGAAAATGTTTAAAAACATGAATTATAAATTGGAAAGGAAAAGTAAAATGAACAAGAAAAATTTAAAATTTGTAATAGCATTTATTATATTTTTTATTATGATTTTTGGATTATTGGTAAGCCAAATTGGAAGTTTTGCAGTAGTTGCAGAAAAACCAATTTATATAAATTTAGGAAAATCCAAAAATGTTAATGGAAAAAATATAGGTTATGGAATAAATGATCCAACAGAATCTACTGGAAATTATATTTGGCAAATAAACCAATATAATAGTAATAATGTAAATGATAAAGTTACTAATGCAAGAAATTTATATTGTATAAAAGCAGAGTATGGAAAATCATGGGTAAGTAATGGAGGAAAGGAAACTAATATAGTAGAATATAACTTATCATATGATTTAGAACAACAACGAGAAGAGATATTAAAGAAATTAGTTGATTCTTCTGATGAAAATACAGTAATAAAAAATCTATTAACTCCAGAAAAAGGAGCATATAATCAAATTTTATGGATATTAGATAATGCATATATTCCAGGTACAACAAATAAAGAAGAATATTTAAAAAAGTTTAATGCAGTTTATGATGTTGCAGTTGGAGATACATTAACAGATGAAGACATAATAGCAATTCAAAAAATGGTAATATGGTATTTTACAAATTATATAATTCATGATGATATAACTTATAATCCATCTAATAGATGGGAAATTTATAATCAAACTGATTCAGAAACAGGATCTTGGTTAAAAATAACAAATGACAATTGGGCAACTCAAGCAAGTATTGGAGAAGGAAACAATGAGAACAGAAGAAAATATGAATCAGATTTATTATACAAGAATTTAATAAAGGCTGCAAATGATGGAGCAAGTGAATATAACACAACAAGAACACCAGTAAGTATAAACACAAATGGATTAACAAAAGTTGCAGACAATAAATATAAAATTTCAATAAAAAAAGTCGGAGAATATTATGTTTTAGGACCAATAAAATTAAATGGAACTAATAATGTAAATTCATCAATAACATTAAAAACAACAGACAAAAATGGTAATGAGATAACAGATTATAAAATTTCAGATTCAGAAGGAAATGAACAAAATAAAACAATAAATGATTATATAGGAAATGAAGATGGATTTTATATAAAAGTTTCATCAACAAATGGAAAAACAATTAAAATTTCTCTTAATATAACAAATTCTGGAACAAAGAAAACGTTATGGTTAAAAGGAACAGAAACAGATACCAAAATAACATTAGCTGGTGAACAACCATTAGTAGAAATAACAAGAGCACCAGAAACAATAGAAACAGAATTAACTGCAGAATATACAGAATTTGACTTAGCATTACGTAAATACATAATAGAAATAAATGGAAGAAAATTAACAGATATAAATTTACAATCAAGAAATCCAAAAATAGATGAGAGTACATTAAAAACAGGTACAACAGCAACATATAAACATAGAAAAGCTCCAGTTGAAGTTAAAGAAAATGATGTAGTAACATATTCAATAACAATATATAATGAAGGAGATATTGATGGATATGCAAGTAAAATTGTTGACCAGTTACCAACAGGCTTAATAGTATCTCCTGAAAACCCAGAAACAGTAACATCAATAGGAAAAGATGGAAATGCAAAAAATAAATATACTATAACAAAAGGATTACCAACTGTCCCAACAACAGAAGCACCAGCTAATTCAATAGTATTTAATATTGTAAATACTACTGAAAATTCAGCTCAAAGTTTAAAAGCATATTCAGAAACAAATGGATTAGATTATGAGACATTAACATTTAAGTGCATTGTAAAACAAGCACCAGATACAAAAAATGATAAAATATTAACAAATGTTGCATGGATAGCTGATGCAAAAGATTTGAATGGAAATAGTGTGATAGATAGAGATTCATCACCAACATCATCACCAAATGTAAACAGAGATAATATGGAAAATTATACAGGAAATTCATCAAACAAAAACGATTTAGATGATGATAATTATTTTTATAAAGGTGAACAAGATGATGATGACTTTGAAAAATTAGTTGTAAAACCTGTACAAAAAGTATTTGATTTAGAGTTAGTAAAATTTATAGCAGCAGTAAGTAAAGATGCAAAAATAGATGAAGGCGAATATTTAACAGATACCAAAAATTCAGATGGAGTATATACAAGGGCTCCTAAGATTACAATTGAAAATGATGAAAGTAAGCAAAATACAAATAGAAAAATAAAATGTGATTGGTCACCAAGTAATAAACAACCATTGTTAGTAAATCCAGGAGATTATGTATTATATACAATAAGAGTATACAATGCTGGAGAAGTTGATGGATATGCATCATTAATAAAAGATTTATTACCAGTAGGTTTAGAATTTGTTGAAACAACAGACCAAACATCAGAATATTATGGAATATGGAACATAGATAAAATGACTGATGAAAATGGTCAAGAAAGAGAAGTAATCTCAACAGATCATTTAGCAAAAGGAAAAGGAAAAGAATTGAATTCTGTTGAAGGAGATGCAAATTACACAGCAAATTTATTAAGAGCTTTAGATGATAGTAAAAATGTATCAGATACAGAACCAAAAAATCCAGACTATAGAGATGTTCAAGTACTATGTAGAGTAAAAGAACAAACTAATAAAGTATTAGTAAATTATGCACAAATATCAGCAGACACAGATAAAAATGGCAATGAAATTGATGATAAAGATTCAACTCCAGACAACTTACCAAAAGATGGACCACATGAAGATGACGAAGATTTAGAAAAAGTTCAAGTAAAAGGTCCAGGCAAATATAATTTAGTATTAGTAAAAGAAGATAAGAATGGAGAACAATTAAATTCAACAGCAGAATTTGAAGTAACAACAAATGGAAAGACAGAAACTAAAAAAATAACAGGAAGATTAACAATTGCAGAAAATGTGACAATAGATGCAGATCATCTAACAGAAGATGTATATGTAATAAAAGAAACAAAAGCACCAGATGATTATTGCAAATTTGATGGAACAATAACAATAACAGTAACAAAGAAAGAAAAAGATGATGGAACAGGTTATGAAAAATCAGTTAAATATACTGTTGTAGATTCAAAAGGAAATGATATTACAAATAAAAAAGATGCAAATGTATATTTAAATAATGATGGAAACATTTATGTGGAAGTTAAAAACTATGAAGAACCAGAAATACATAAAGGAGTAAAAGATGTAACAAATCAAGATTCAGGATATAATGCAGATGAAGTACATACATGGGTAATTGAATCTGATATTCCATCAAACTTAGATAATTATAAACTTTATGACATAGTAGACAATATTGATTATAGATTAAAATTTGAAGGAACAAATAAAGTTGTTGTAAAAATAGGAAATACAACATTAAAAGAAGGAACAGATTATAAAATTTCATTTGTTGAAAATACAAATGGAGTACAAAATAAAACAACATCAGGAAAATTAACATTAACATTTTTAGATACTGAAAATGGAATGAATGCTTCAACAACGTTAAAAAATAATCAAGGAAAGAAAATTCAAGTAATATTCAATACAACTTTTGCTAAAGACGAAAATGGTAATCTTTTAGCAACAATGGGAGAGCAAATACCAAATCAAGCAAAATTAGAATATATAAATACATCAAGTGATAACAAAGTAACAAAAGAATCTGAAAAACCAGAAATTCATACAGGCGGAGTTGTTTTATATAAATATTATGAATTAAAAGATGAAAAACACTCATTAGAAGGAGCAAAATTTGGAATCTATGCAACAGAGGAAGATGCAAAAAATAATAAAAATGTTATAATGACAGTAACATCAGATAAAAATGGACTTGTAAGATTTACTGGATTAAAATATGGTGGAGATGCAAAAAGTAGTGAAAGCAACAAACAACAAGATGGAACATATAAATATGATGCAGATAAAGCAAGTACAAATTATTGGATAGCTGAAATAGAAGCTCCAAATGGATTTGAAAAATATAATGAAATAATAGCTGTAACAATTAATAAAGACAGTTATAATGAAAAAACACCAATATATCAAGTAAAAAATAATAAATTAAATTTTGACTTAGCATTAAGAAAATTCATAACACAAGTTCAAGAAACAGAAGTAACAACAAGAATACCACAAGTTAAATATGAAAATAGTCAAATATCTTATGAACATACAAAAGAACCATTAATAGTGCATGTTAATGATGTTGTAATATATACATTAAGAATATTTAACGAAGGAAATATTGATGGATATGCTAGTACAATAACAGATGATATTCCAGATTACCTAGAATATCTACCAGAAAATGAAACAAATACAAAGTATTTATGGAAAATGTATGATAAAGATGGAAATGAAACACAAGATGTAAGTAAAGCAGTAAAAATAAAAACAACATATTTATCAAAAGAAAATGAAAAAACAGCAGGAGAAAATTTATTAAAAGCATTTGATGGAAATGTTGCTAATATTTCATATAAAGACATAAAAATAGCATTTAAAGTAAAAGATCCAAATTCAAACACATATATAATAACAAACCATGCACAAATTTCAGATGATTCTGATAAAGATGGAAAACCAATTGAAGATATAGATTCAGTACCAGATGAATGGAATGAAGGCGAAGATGATCAAGACGTAGAACATGTAAAAGTTGAATATTTTGATTTAGCATTACTAAAATATGTAACAAAAGCAATAGTAATAGAAAATGGTCAAGAAAGAATTACAGAAACAGGATATAATGGATTAGAAGATCCAGAGCCAGTAGTAAAAGTAGAAATCAAGAAAAAACAACTAAAAAATGTTATAGTAAAATTTGCATATGGAATAAAAATAACAAACGAAGGTGATATAGCAGGATATGCAAAAGAAATAACAGATTATGTACCAGCAGGACTAAGATTTGAAGCTGCAGATAACCCTGGATGGACAGATGAAGGAAATAATGTAATATCAACAAGATTGTTAGAAGGAAAATTATTACAACCAGGTGAAAGTGCAACAGTAGAAGTTGTATTAACATGGATAAACGGAGCTGACAACTTAGGTGAAAAGATAAATACGGCAGAAATTTCTGAAGACTATAATGATCATGGAGATGTGCCAGATAGGGATTCAACACCAGATAATCAAGTACCAGGTGAAGATGATATAGATATAGCAAAAGTTATATTAGCAATATCAACAGGTATTGGTCAAACATTCTTTGGAATAACAATTGGATTACTTTCAGTAGTATTAGTTGGAATTATTTTAATAAAGAAATTTGTACTATAGTATAAATAATACAAAAGAAACTAGCGAAAAAATTTCCTAGTTTCTTTTTACTTGTGTCCGTAGATTTATATGGAAAAAATATCATAATAAAGGACAAAAGGTAAAAAATGTAATAAAAATGTAATATTATGTGAAAGTTGAAAATCCTTAAGTATAAAAGGAATAAGGATAATCTTTATATAAAAAAGAGTGTTGACTTTTTTATAAATACTGTGAGAAAATGAAATGGATAAAAATGAATTGGAGGAATTAGAAATGAAAAATATCATAAAAAAGATATGCAGTTTATTAGCATTAATAATGATAATTTTAAATAGTTCTGTATTGACCACATTGTCAATGGCTATTGATGAAATAAGTACAAATGTAACTGCAAATGTATCAAATGATAAAAAAGAAAAAGTAAAAATATATACAAGTTATACAAGACTTACTAATAGATTGCCAAATGAACTTACAATAACAGGAATATTAGAAAAAGATACAGAAGATTGTGCTTTATATGAAAATCCAGTTGTTTATTTCGAATTCCCAGCCGAAATTGAAAAGGTGGTTGTTAATGATATTAAAGTATTGTATGATAATGAATTAAAATTGAAAGATTATACAATAGAAAAAAATGATGCTGGAAATCAAGTTATAAAAGTATCACTAGAAGGAAAACAAACACAATATTCTACAGATGGGATTTCACAAGGAACTAATATTAGAATAGTAGCAAATGTAATTGCAAAACAAGATATAAAAACAGGTTATGAAAATCTAACAATGGTATGCAATACAGCAACTGCTGAACAAGGGTTATTAATAGTAAATGCAACAGAAAATGCCATTTTAAATAATGTAGAACCAAAAAAAGAAAATGGAACAATTATATATGCAAATGGTTTAATGTTGAATACAAGATCTTCTATTGGAAGTAATACATTAAAAGATGGAGATACAATACATTCAAATGAAATAATCAATAATCAGATAACAATTACAAATACAACAAATAATCCTATAGAAAATATTAAAGTTTTAGGATATATTCCAGAAGGAATGACATTTGTAAAATATGATGAAGAAGCATTTGGATATTGGGAAGATACATATACATTCCTTACAGACGATCCTGAGACTTCAGACGGTAGTATATTATGGCAAGATGATGATTGGCAATATCCTGCTGATGAAACTGTAAAAACAAAAGAATTTACAATAGAAACATTAAAATCAGGAGAAAGTCAAACATTTAATTATGAAACAAAAGTTAATAAAGTAGATAAAGAAAAAGAATTAGAAACAAAAATAGAATTTCAAATAAAAGATAAAGATGCAACTGAATACAGAAATATTTCAACATATACTATAAAAAATAATGCAAAAGATGCTGCATTTGAAACAAGAATAAGAACATATATAGATAGAGGAGATAACTCAGAAACAGGTTCAAGTAAAAATAACTGGGTATATAATGTAATAGTAAAAAATATTTCAAATGAAACACAAAATGCAACAGTAAAAATAAATGTTCCAGAAACATTATCAATAAAAAATGTTGAAAAAGTAGTTGATAAAGGAGAAGAATTTTCATACAAATTAGAAAATGGTGTATTAACAGTAAGTTATGAAGGAATTGCTGCAAATGATTATAGAGCATTTGGAATTGAAGCAGAAGCAGTAAATGTAATTACAGATGAAAATTGCAGATATCAAATAGAATATTCGGCAACAGTAGAAGATTCAAATAAAGATATTACATCATCAAATTTAAGTGTATCTAAGGGTGGAATCCCAGCTGTAAAAATTACACAAACATCAGAAACAAATGGTGAAACATTAAATGGTCATGATGAAATAGAATATAAATTTGAAATTGAAAATATTGGATATGTAAGAGAAGAAGATGGAGGTTATACAGAATATTTATTTGTTACAAATATTCCTAAAGAATTAGAAGTTACATCTATTACATATAATTCAAATGAAGTAAGTAAAGATACAGTAGATAGTAGAACTGTCTATACAATAACACCGATTAGTAAATATTATACAAAAGATGATTTAAAAAGAATTAATGCTCAAGATTATTCAGAGGATCTTAGGGCAAAAGAAATGATAATACTAAAAAATGGAGAGAAAAGTATTGTTACAATAAAAGCAAAAGTAAAATCATTAGTTGGACAGAATGATGATATTACTATAGAAAATATGGGAGCAGTTACAGGAAAGGATATAGAAACTAAAATTTCTAATATTATTTCAAATACATTACATAACAATGAAAATCAAACTATTATAGTATGCGGAACAGCGAAATGATGTCCGGGTCACGCTCGACGACGGTCACG
>OKRY01002364.1_pt1 | contig 14788 bp, 13 predicted proteins | sample 1601121 | NCBI WGS metagenome assembly OKRY01 (sample SAMEA3541546, study PRJEB24748) | human gut metagenome | biome: human gut; feature: human-associated habitat; material: faeces | place: China | collected 2012
TGCTTCAACAGATGCAGCAGCATCTGACGTGACTATAGATGAGTCAGCAGCTACACCTCCCTGAATACCTCCCGAGCGGTTGGTGCGGAAGGCTATTTTGTCTTCGTCACGATAGAATATATCGTTTTGCTGGCTGCCTTTCATCTCCATGTGACTGAAACCTTGTCCGTATTCAAAGCCTTTGACAGCGTTGATACTGAGCATGGCATTGCCCAAGGCGGCATGAAGTTTACCGAAAACCGGCTGTCCTAATCCGATGGGGCATCCTTGTATGACACAGCTGATAACACCACCGATGGTGTCACCTTCTCCTTTTGTCTGGTAAATGTAGTCAGCCATCTGCTTGGCAAGTTCTTGATCAGGACAGCGTACTGGATTGTCTTCAATGGTACTCAAATCGTATGCAGTATAGTCTTTATCCAGCTTGAATTCTCCTACCTGCGAAGTGAACGCCGTGATGCGAACGCCGAGCTGTCGCAATGCCAGTTTGGCAAGAGCGCCGGCCACTACACGGGCAATGGTTTCACGGGCTGAAGAACGTCCGCCTCCCCGGTGGTCGCGTATACCGTATTTTTGTGTATAGGTAAAGTCTGCATGAGAAGGACGGAATACGTCTTTCATGTTGTCATAATCGTTGGAGTGCTGGTTGGTATTCCATACCACAAATCCGATGGAACATCCGGTAGATACTCCTTCATATATTCCGGAAAGAAATTCTACCTGGTCGGCTTCTTTTCGTGCTGTGGTAATGGCCGATTGTCCAGGACGGCGTCGGTCCAGTTCTTGTTGAATAAAATCCATGTCGATGGCGATACCTGCCGGAAATCCGTCGATAACTCCGCCTATAGCTTTTCCGTGTGATTCACCGAAACTGGTGAGACGGAAGATATTTCCCAAAGTGTTATTGTACATTGTTGTATAGTATAATTGATTGTGATTAGAATCTGCTTCCGGCGCCACCGCCTCCGAAGCTTCCTCCTCCAAAACTGCCGCCGCTGAAGCCGCCTCCGCCTCTTCCGAAACCACCTCCAAAGAACGGACCTCCAAGGAAGGGACCTCCGTTACCTCCCCGGTGATGAAAATCGTCGTCATCTATTTTTCGGTGAGTGTGACGTACATGTCCGCAGTTGCTGCACAGATAGGTAATTTCTTCGGTACGTACGCTACCTACACGTGAAATGGTACGAACCGAAACCTGTTGCAAGGTATGCTTATGGCAATTCGGACATTTATTTCGTTGGCGTGCAGAATACCATAATAAGGCAGGTACAAGGATAAAGCAGCATCCCAGGATGATAAAAAGAAGCAGTCCGTCTGACTCTCCTTCGGTAGGAGTGGGAGCACCGGAACTTTTATCCAATACTTGTCGCACGGCCTGAATACCGGCTACCATACCGGAGTCCCAGTCACCTTTACTTAAATAAGGATTCATGTAACGGGTTTGGATGCGTTTGCAGATGGCATCGGGAAGAATACCTTCCAGCCCATAACCAGTAGCAAATTGGATACATCTTTCTTCTGTGACCAGCAGAATGACTAGTCCATTATCTTTTCCTTTCTGGCCTACTCCGTTTTTTTCTCCCAATTGGTAGGCAAAGTCGAAACAATCACCCCCTTCTATTTGTCGTACGGCTACGACTACGGTCTGGATACCGGTTTTCTGTTCCAAAGCAAAGAGGGTAGTATCCATTGCGGTTACAGCGGCAGCACTAAGAACTCCGTCAGGATTGCTGACATATCGTGTCCGGTCTTGCAGGTGTACCATGGAAATCTCTTCTACCTTGTATCCTTCAGCTCGTAAAGTACTGAAGATAGTTGCCAGTAAAAAGAGTATCCCGAATAAAGATATTCGTTTCATTGTGAAGAGGGTAGGTTAGAACTTCACTTCAGGTGCCTTTTCACTACCTTCTTCAGCTTCGAAATAAGGACGTTTTTCAAAACCGAACATGCTTGCGACGATGTTTTTCGGGAAACGGCGGATGCTGGTGTTGTATTCGCGTGCAGTTTCGTTGAATTTACGACGTTCTACGCTGATACGGTTCTCAGTTCCTTCCAACTGTGCCTGCAATTCCTTAAAGTTTTCATTGGCTTTCAGTTCCGGATAGTTTTCTGTCACAGCCAACAGTCGGCTCAATGCACTGCCCACAGCTCCTTGTGCTTTCTGGTAGGCTTCAATTTTTTCAGGAGTCAGGTCTTCGATGTCGATGGTCATCTGAGTAGCTTTTGCTCTGGCAGATACCACAGCATCGAATGTTTCTTTTTCGTGTGCAGCATATCCCTTAACGGTATTGACCAGATTAGGAATCAGGTCTGAGCGTCTTTGATATTGGTTTTCTACGTTGCTCCATGCAGTGCCTACGGTTTCTTCCTGAGTGACTAAAGAATTATACGAACTGACGCAGTATATCACAAGAACAGCTACTACTGCGATAACAATAATCCATGTTTTTTTCATACGTGTTATTTATGTTTTATGATTAGTTTCAATGGCAAACATACATAAAAATCTCATTTTTTGCGTATCTTTGCCCAATAATTTTGATAAGTTGTAATATTATATATGAAGAATATCCGAAATTTTTGCATTATTGCACACATTGACCACGGTAAGTCTACACTGGCTGACCGCTTGCTGGAATATACGCAGACAATTAAGGTCACAGAAGGACAGATGTTGGACGATATGGACCTGGAACGTGAACGTGGAATCACAATCAAGAGCCATGCCATTCAGATGGAGTATACTTATAAAGGTGAAAAATACATTCTGAACTTAATAGACACTCCGGGACATGTGGACTTTTCATATGAAGTGTCTCGTTCCATTGCAGCTTGTGAAGGAGCATTGTTGGTTGTCGACGCATCTCAAGGTGTGCAGGCGCAGACTATCTCGAACTTGTACATGGCTTTGGAACATGATCTGGAAATTATTCCGGTGATGAACAAGTGTGACATGGCTAGTGCGATGCCGGAAGAGGTGGAAGATGAAATTATCGATTTGTTGGGTTGCAAGCGTGAAGATATTATTCGTGCATCGGGAAAGACCGGTATGGGAGTAGAGGATATTCTTCAGGCGGTAGTAGAACGTATCCCTGCTCCAGTCGGTGATGAGAATGCACCGCTGCAGGCTTTGATTTTCGATTCTGTCTTCAATTCATTCCGTGGTATCATTGCATATTTTAAGGTTGTTAACGGAGTGATTCGTACAGGCGATAAAGTGAAATTCTTCAATACAGGAAAAGAATACGATGCCGACGAAGTTGGTGTATTGAAAATAGATATGGTTCCTCGAAAAGAGTTGCGTACGGGAGATGTAGGATACATTATTTCCGGTATCAAGACTTCTAAAGAGGTGAAGGTAGGAGATACCATTACACATATCAGTCGTCCGTGTGATAAGGCAATTGATGGATTTGAGGAAGTAAAACCGATGGTCTTTGCCGGAGTTTACCCGATTGAGGCGGAAGATTACGAGAATCTGCGTGCTTCTTTGGAGAAACTTCAGTTGAACGATGCCTCTCTGACCTTCCAGCCGGAGTCTTCTTTAGCACTGGGCTTTGGATTCCGCTGCGGCTTCTTGGGACTGCTTCACATGGAAATTGTGCAGGAACGACTGGACCGTGAGTTTGATATGAATGTGATTACCACTGTTCCTAACGTATCGTATATGATTTACGATAAGCAGGGAGGAGTGCAGGAAGTGCATAACCCGGGAGGAATGCCCGACCCAACGTTGATTGATCATATTGAAGAACCTTATATTGATGCTTCCATTATTACGGCAACAGATTATATCGGTCCGATTATGACGTTGTGTCTGGGTAAGCGTGGAGAACTGGTGAAACAGGATTATATCTCAGGTAATCGTGTGGAATTGCATTACAAGATGCCTTTGGGTGAGATTGTGATAGATTTCTATGATAAGTTGAAGAGTATTTCCAAGGGATATGCTTCTTTTGACTATCATCAGTCGGGTTTCCGCCCTTCTAAGTTGGTGAAACTGGATATTCTGTTGAACGGAGAATCGGTTGATGCCTTGTCTACGTTGACCCATTTTGATAATGCGTATGATTTAGGACGTCGGATGTGCGAAAAACTGAAGGAATTGATACCTCGTCAGCAGTTCGAGATTGCGATTCAGGCGGCTATCGGTGCAAAAATCATTGCGCGTGAAACCATTAAGGCAGTTCGTAAGGATGTGACGGCTAAATGTTATGGAGGTGACGTAAGCCGTAAGCGTAAGCTTTTGGAAAAGCAAAAAAAAGGAAAAAAACGTATGAAGCAAATTGGTACGGTAGAAGTTCCTCAGAAGGCATTTTTAGCGGTTCTTAAGCTTGATTAAGCTTTTAAGATCGTAGAAAAGGCGTCAAAAAGACAAAAAAATCTCTTTTTGACGCCTTTTTTATATCTTTCAAATTGTGATTGCTGGCAAATTTTTATGTAAAAATGTTGTTTAATTAGACAAAAATATATACGTTTGTTACGTAAATGAAATTTTAAAGACTAAGGAGCTTGCAAATTCTTTGAAAGTGTGACAATTTTTCATTTTGAGATTATAAAAATATGTATTAACTCTCTTGCTTATCTCTGTGTATGGGGATAAGCAAGATTTAAAAAAATTTCAAAATGGGTAAAATCCGTTTGACTGATAGGCCTAAATTCGCCTATCGTAATGAGGAGTCCGATAGTGAAGAGTATATTCTTTATCATAGATGCTCATTGATGGTAGAGAAGTATATTAAGATGCATGTTCATAATATAGAGGATGTGTATAATCTACGTCAGGAAGTATTGTTGAAAGTATTGGAGGGATTGGATAAATCATATTATGAGCAAGGGCATTTCTTTCAATGGGTAATGACGATAGCTGTTAATATGGTAAATGATTACTATCGGAGAAAAAAGAATGCTCCTGTACTAGTTGCTCTTGAAGATAATGTAGCACAGGTGTTTGTGTCGGAAAAGACTTTTTATAGAAGGGAGAAACAATTATTGAAATGTGAACGTATATATATAGAAATAATGAATATACTTCAATCGTTTACTCCTTTTGAAAGAGAGTTGATAGAGGATCTTTTTTTTCATAACTTAAGTTTTAGAAAAGCGGCTGAAAAGAGGAATATCAGTAAATCGACTTGTTTCAAACTTTGCAAGAAGCTGTTAGAGAAGCTTCAGAGACTATTGAGGGAAAGAGGAATTGATATAACTTTTTTAAAGGACGATGAATAATTAGAAAAAGGCATTCGAATGAAGTTTGCATTTGAATGCCTTTTTCTTTTTTATTTCTTTTGAAATTCGACTTTTTTTGTACTTTTGCGCGGAAAAAATAATAAGAATCTATCTTTATGTTAACATTGGATTGTGTTTATAGGGCGTCATTTGCCTTGAAAAATGTGATAAGAAGAACGGATTTGATATATGCTCCTCAGATAAACAATGAGAGTCAGATCTATTTGAAACCGGAAAATCTGCAGTATACAGGTTCGTTTAAATTGCGTGGTGCGTGTTATAAAATTTCCTGCCTAACAGAGGAGGAAAAGTCTCGTGGAGTAATTGCTTGTTCTGCAGGGAATCATGCACAAGGGGTTGCGCTTGGTGCAACGAAACATGGTATAAAATCGTTGATTTGTCTTCCGGAAGGTGCTCCTATTTCTAAAGTGGAAGCTACTAAGCGTTATGGGGCCGATGTTTGTCTGGTTCCGGGAGTATATGATGATGCTTATCAAAAAGCCTTACAGTTAAAGGAAGAAAAAGGTTATACGTTTATTCATCCTTTTGATGATGAATACGTTATTGCAGGGCAGGGTACAATTGGATTGGAATTGTTAAATCAGCTTCCAGATGTGGAAGTAGTGATAGTGCCTATTGGTGGAGGAGGACTTATATCTGGTGTGGCTTATGCGTTGAAATCTTTAAAGCCTGATGTAAAGGTGTATGGTGTGCAGGCGCAGGGTGCTCCGAGTATGTTGCGGTCTATTGAACATGAACGTCGTGAATGTTTATCTTCAGTGTCTACGATTGCAGATGGTATTGCAGTAAAGGAACCGGGAGAGCATACATTTGATTTGTGCAGTAAGTATGTGGATGGTATTGTGACTGTAACAGAAGATGAAATCTGTGCCGCTATTTTAGCATTGATGGAACAGCAGAAACTTATTGCTGAAGGGGCTGGGGCTGTGGCGGTAGCGGCTGCTATGTTCAATAAGGTTCCGGTGACAGGAAAGAAAACAATCTGCGTAGTGTCGGGAGGAAATATTGATGTGACTATCTTGAGTCGTGTGATTGGACGTGGGTTGGATATGTCCGGCCGCTCTTATACTGTAACGCTTGATTTGCATGATAAACCTGGAGAACTGATGGGAGTGGCTACTATTGTGGCTCGTCTGGGAGGAAATATCATTTCAGTACTTCACGAACGTAACAATAATAATAGTAATGTGACAGCCTGTTTCCTGAGACTGGTGATGGAAACACGTAATGCGGAGCACATTTCACTTATTCGAAATGCACTGCTGGAGGCAGGATACACCATCGTAAATTAAGTAGGAGAGCTGTAATTTGTCGGATTTCTGAACTTGTCCTGACGAATTTAATTTTTTTAAGCAGATTTTCCTCGTTAACGTTACCAACAATACAATATTTATCGTACATTTGCCACACATTTGTAAAGTGTGGTTTGCAAAAATGACTGATAAAATAAAACATCTAGGTATTGTGGAAAGCATTAACGGTTCTTACTTGAAGGTGAGGATTGTACAGACGTCAGCTTGTTCTGCCTGCAGCATAAAAGGGCATTGCAGTGCGGCTGAATCGAAGGAGAAACTGATAGATGTATACAATAAGTCTGGTCTCGCCTGTCAGGTAGGGAGCCAGGTCATGATAAGCGGAGCGACATCCCTGGGAATGAGAGCTGTAATGTGGGCTTTTGTTTTCCCTTTTGTGGTGTTGCTCGTTTCTCTTTTTGTCGCTATGTATTTTACGGGAGGGGATGAGGCCGTTTCTTCCATCGCATCTTTGTGTATGCTTATACCTTATTATCTGATACTTTTCTTTTGCCGGGAGAAATTCAGACGTACTTTTGTGTTTGTTTTGGAATCAATTAATAATTAATAAACTAACTTTATATTATGAGTTTAATTTTGGTTGCAGTGATTTCACTGGGTGCCATTGGCTTGATTTCAGCTGTTATCTTGTACGTGGCTTCTAAGAAATTTGCTGTGTATGAAGATCCCCGAATTGCTCAGGTGGCAGAAGTGCTTCCTCAGGCCAATTGCGGTGGATGTGGTTTCCCGGGATGTTCCGGTTTTGCAGCTGCTTGTGTAAAAGCTGGTTCTCTGGAGGGAAAAATGTGTCCGGTAGGCGGTCAGCCTACAATGGAGAAGGTCGCAAGTATTTTGGGACTGGAAGCAGCTGCTTCAGAACCGAAGGTTGCGGTAGTGAGATGTAACGGAACATGTGCCAACCGTCCGAAGCTGACTCAGTACGACGGGGTGCGTTCTTGTGTGGTAGCCAATTCTACTTTCGGTGGTGAAACCGGTTGTACCTTTGGCTGTCTGGGATGTGGTGACTGTGTAAGCGCCTGCCAGTTTGATGCCATCTCTATCAATCCTGAGACGGGGCTTCCTGAGGTTGATGAGGAGAAGTGTGCGGGTTGTGGTGCGTGCGCCAAGGCTTGTCCACGTCACATCATCGAGCTTCGAAAGAAGGGTCCTAAGGGTCGCCGTGTTTACGTGCAGTGCGTGAACCACGACAAGGGTGCTGTGGCTAAGAAGGCTTGTAGCGTTGCTTGCATCGGATGCGGTAAGTGTCAGAAAGTCTGCCAGTTTGATGCCATTACCATTGAGAACAATGTGGCTTATGTAGATTTCAACAAGTGCCGCATGTGTACCAAGTGTGTTGACGAATGCCCAACAGGTGCTCTCGTAAAAGTAAATTTCCCAGTTAAGAAAAAGGAGGAATAATCATGAATTTGAGAACTTTTAGAATTGGTGGAGTTCACCCAGAAGAGAATAAGATTACTGCCGAGATGACTACTCAGGTAGCTCCTCTCCCTAAGCAGGCTATTTTTCCACTTGGTCAGCACATCGGTGCTCCTGCCAAGCCTGTGGTTGCCAAGGGCGACAAGGTGAAGGTGGGTACACTCATCGCTGAGGCTGGTGGCTTTGTGAGTGCTCCTATTTACAGTTCCGTTTCTGGAACCGTGTTCAAGGTAGATACATCCATTGATGCTACCGGTTATCGCAAGCCTTGCATTATTATTAATGTTGAGGGCGACGAGTGGGAGGAGAGCATCGACCGCTCTGATAAACTCGAGACGCTGGAGGCTCATGCTGAGCTGACTCCAGAAGAGATTGTCAACCGTATCAAGATGGCTGGTGTCACTGGTATGGGTGGTGCTGGTTTCCCTACCTTCATCAAGCTTTGTCCTCCTCCTGGTGCCAAGGCTGAGTGCGTCGTCATCAACGGTGTAGAGTGCGAGCCTTATATCACAGCCGATTATCGCCTGATGATGGAGCATGCCGATGAGATTCTCGTTGGCTTGAACCTTTTGATGAAGGCGGCTAAGGTAGAGAAGGGCTACATTGGTATCGAGGACAACAAGCCTGCTGCCATCAAACTCTTCTTGGAAAAGACAGCCAATGACTCCCGTATCGAGATCGTTCCTCTGGCTAAGAAGTATCCTCAGGGTGGTGAGAAGCAGCTGGTGGATGCCGTCATTCGCCGTCAGGTTCCAGCTCCTCCAGCTATCCCGGTCAACGTTGGAGCAATTGTTCAGAATGTAGGTACTGCCTTCGCTGTTTATCAGGCAGTTATGAAGAATAAGCCACTCTTCGAACGCTATACCACCGTTACCGGTAAGCAGGTGAAGAATCCGGGCAACTTCCTCGTGCGTATGGGAACTCCATTCTCTCAGATGATTGAGAACTGTGGCGGTTTGCCGGAGGGCGACAACAAGGTGTTAGCTGGTGGTCCTATGATGGGTAAGGCTGTGATCAGTCTCGATGTTCCTGTAACCAAGGGTACTAACTCCATCACCGTACTGACCGATGCGGATGCTCACCGCAAGAAGGCTCAGCCATGTATCCGCTGTGCCAAGTGTGTGGATGCCTGTCCAATGGGTTTGGAGCCATACTTGCTTGCTACCCTGAGCGTAGTGAAGGATTATGAACGCCTGGAGGCAGAGGAGGTAACATCCTGCATTGCCTGCGGTTCATGCCAGTTCACCTGTCCATCTCATCGTCCTATCCTCGATAACATCATCAATGGTAAGGCAGCGGTAATGGGCATCATCAGAGCACGAAGTGCCAAGAAATAAAGAATAAAAGTAAAAACAAACCAAATACTTGATTAAGTAAAATGGGAAAATTAATCGTTTCATTATCGCCACACGCTCATGGAAATGAGAGCGTAGAGAAGAACATGTACGGAGTGATTATCGCTCTCGTGCCTGCCATCCTCGCATCTTTCTATTTCTTCGGCTTGGGTTCAGCAGTTGTTCTGCTCACCTCTGTGGCAGCCTGCGTCTTCTTTGAGTGGGCAATTACAAAATATCTCCTGAAGGAGGAGACCAGCTTGCTCGATGGTTCTGCCATCATTACCGGTCTCTTGCTCGGCATGAACTTGCCAAGTAACCTTCCTCTCTGGATCATCATCATCGGTGCCCTGTTTGCCATCGGTGTAGGTAAGATGAGCTTCGGCGGTCTGGGTAACAATCCTTTCAATCCTGCTTTGGTAGGCCGTTGCTTCCTGCTAGTCAGCTTCCCTGCACAGATGACTTCATGGCCAGTGGCTGGACAGATGCTCAGCTATACCGATGCAACAACTGGTGCTACACCGCTGGCTATCATGAAGACAGCCATCAAGACAGGTGATGCTTCTTTCCTGAACCAGTTGCCTGATTCCATGAGTCTGCTCTTCGGTGCTACTGGCGATACTTTAGGAGCCGGTACAACCGGTGAGGTTTGTGCATTTGCCCTGTTGCTCGGTTTGGCTTATATGCTCTGGAAGAAGGTTATTACCTGGCATATTCCAGTCAGCATCATCGCTACCGTATTCGTTTTCAGCGGTTTGATGCATTTGGCTAATCCTGTTTATGCCAATCCTCTGGCAGTCATCTTCAGTGGTGGTCTGATGCTCGGTGCCATCTTTATGGCAACTGATTATGTAACATCACCAATGACTCACAAGGGTATGCTCATCTACGGTGTCTGCATCGGTCTTCTCACCGTCATCATCCGTAACTGGGGTAGCTATCCAGAAGGTATGTCGTTCGCCATTCTTATCATGAATGCGTTCACACCTCTTATTAACACATACGTTAAACCAAAGCGCTTCGGTGAGAAGCCTGCTAAGAAATAAGGAGGACTGAGACATGCAGAAATTAGAATCATCATTAAAGAACATGGTTTTGGTGCTCGTAGGTGTAGCGCTCGTAGTGGGTGCTGTGCTGGCTTGTATCAACAACCTTACTTCAGGTCCTATTGCGGAGAAGGCAGCACAGAGTCTGGCTACCGGTATCAAGAGCGTGATGGGTACTGAAGACCTCCAGGTGGCTGAGCCGGAAGAGGTGAAGCAGGAGTTTGGCGGCAAGGAGTTTACCTTCATCCTCCACAAGTGCTCTGACAAGAGCGGCAAGGAGTTGGGTGCTGCCGTAGAGAGTACTACCGGTGGTTTCGGTGGCGACTTGAAGGTGCTCGTAGGTTTCGATACCGAGGGCAAGATTATGGGTTACACCATCCTGCAGGCTTCAGAGACCCCAGGTCTGGGTGCCAAGGCAACCACCTGGTTCCAGAAAGACGGAAAGGGTAGCATCATTGGTATGACTCCTAAGGATGGCGACCTCCACGTAAGCAAGGACGATAAGGGTGGCAATGCAGTAGATGCCATCACCGCATCAACCATCACCAGCCGTGCCTTCCTCAAGGCTATCAATCAGGCTTACGCTGCCTATGCAGGTAAGAATGTTGATGGCGAGAGCGGTGCATCTAAAGTTGAACATAACGAAAAGAAAGGATAAGCCGATATGAGTAATATGAAAATTTTAATGAACGGACTCATCAAGGAGAACCCTACCTTCGTGTTGCTCCTCGGTATGTGTCCTACCTTGGCTACAACAACCAGTGCCATCAACGGTCTTTCCATGGGATTGGCAACCATGGCAGTATTGGTTTGTACCAACTTTGTGATTTCTTGTATCAAGAAGATTACCCCTGATATGGTTCGCATCCCTGTTTTCATCGTCGTGATTGCAGCCTTCGTAACCATCCTTCAGATGCTGATGAGTGCCTATGCTCCTGACAGCATCAACCAGGCACTGGGTATCTACATCCCATTGATCGTAGTAAACTGTATCATCCTGGGTAGAGCAGAGAGCTTTGCTGCCAAGAACTCCCCGATTGCCAGCCTCTTTGATGGCATTGGTTGCGGTTTGGGTTTCACCCTAGCCTTGACCATCTTGGGTGCAGCTCGTGAGATTCTCGGTGCAGGAAGCGTATTCGGTATCACTCTGTTGCCAGAGACAACCAATATTCTGATGTTCATCCTGCCTCCTGGAGCATTCCTCACATTGGGATACATCATTGCTATATTTAATAAGGTAAAGAAGTAAGCGTAGGCATCGCTTCAATCAATGAAATAGAATAGAAATTATGGAATATTTATTGATATTTATCTCTGCGATATTCGTCAACAACATCGTCTTGTCGCAGTTCCTCGGTATCTGTCCGTTCCTGGGCGTATCGAAGAAAGTTGATACAGCCATCGGTATGGGTGGTGCCATCGCCTTCGTCTTGACCTTGGCAACTATCATTACCTGGTGTGTTCAGAAGTATGTACTCGATCCATTCGGATTGCAATATCTCCAGACCCTGGCGTTCATCCTCGTGATTGCCGCCTTAGTTCAGATGGTAGAGATTATTCTCAAGAAGGTTTCTCCTGCGCTTTATCAGGCACTCGGCATCTTCCTGCCTTTGATTACTACCAACTGTGCTGTGCTGGGTGTAGCCATCCTGGTTATCCAGAAGGACTACAATCTCTTGGAGAGTGTGGTTTATGCGTTCTCTACAGCCCTCGGCTTTGCCCTGGCTCTCATTGTCTTTGCAGGCATTCGTGAGCAGCAGGCTCTGGTTCGCATTCCTAAGGGTATGCAGGGCGTAGCCATCGTCATGGTTACAGCCGCTCTCCTCAGCCTTGCTTTCATGGGCTTCTCTGGTGTAGATGGAGGCTTGAAGGCTTTGTTCGGATTGGAGTAAAAAGATAGTATTAGTTAGTTAAAACGCCCTGAGAGTGCAAAAGCATTATGTATGATGATGCTTTTGCACTTTCAGGACGTTTTTTTTATTGGCTGCTTTTCCAGCCTACCAGTCTGTCGGTTCTATCTCCTGTGCCTCGATAATAGATGAGGGCATCATAGCGGTTGGTCGTCTGGAAGAAGTTGCCCTCCGTACTCACGGGTTGCGTACTGCCGTCGCTTTTGAGCACCAGATACTGGTAGCTGTAATAACCTTGTTTGAGCAGCACGGTGGCGTGATAGCTGTGGTCGGCTTCGTTGTATTCCATCCGATAGGTAGGCGAAAAGCGGTCGTAGGTCCAGTCTGCATTCAGATATACGTTGCCTGGCTGGCGATTGGTCTGTAGCCGGAAATGTACCGGTGCATACTCGCAGGTGAAATTATTATCCTCGTTATCGCTGTTGCGCACGTAGAAGGAGCCTTTGGCGCTCTCATCGTGTACGTAGTTGGGGCGAGGAATGTCGGGCATTACATAGACCTGGTATTCTTCTCCATCCCATTTTATCTCGTCTATTCCCATCGTAGGATGATCCATGTCGAGCAGTTCGAATTTTCGGTATTCATTTCCTGCATCGAATATCAGATGGCGGTTGTGTTGCCATTGCAGTCCATCTGCGCTGATATAATCAGGTTTGGCATTCCATACTGCCTGATTCCAACGTCCGTTCTGCAGCACCACGGTTTTGATTTGCTGTGAGGGGTTGGTTATCTTTAGGTTGCCGTAGTTCACATTCATACTTACCTGCTGATGCTGCTTGTTGATATCGATGTCAGTATTCGAAGAATATCCGATGGCAACCTGCACCTGTGGCTCTACTACCATAAAGCAGGCGGTGAGTATCTTTCTGCCGTCCTTATCGGTAGCTTCATCCTCTTGGTTGTTCGTCTCCGCATTGTCATCATAGATGGTGAGCTTGTAGTTTCCGCTCATGGTGATGTGGCAGTTCTCGTTGGGGATTGTGAGGCGATAGTGGGTATAGAGATGGTTGGTGTTGAGCGATTGCTCGATGTTGTCGATGGCTTGCTCGTGGTTCCATCCCTTCAGATAGTCGGTCTCGAAGAGTCCCTGAGAAACCTTCCAGTCGGCATCGCAATGTTCTATCCTGTAGGTATATCGATGATAGTCGTGGGTCATGTCATCGAAGTCGATGTGGATGGGTTGCCCGTTCAGCAAAGTGATGGGAAGGGCTTGCCAGTCGGTGCCCGCCACCACCTGTAGGGTAGCGATGCGCTGACAGTATATCTCGTGTCTCTGCGCCCGTGAGGGCAGGGCAGCGAGGGCGAGAAGTATATGGAGAGTCAATATCTTTTTCATGCTTGCAAAGATACGGTAAAAAGGGGGAATGTAGTCGATAGGGGAATCGAACCCCTATGCCAAGATTGAGAATCTTGTATCCTAACCATTAGATGAATCGACCAACGGTGCAATTTTGAATAATGCTTGCGGAAGGTGGGGGATTCGAACCCCCGGTACGGTAACCCGCACGTCAGTTTAGCAAACTGGTGGTTTCAGCCACTCACCCAACCTTCCTGTTGGATTCATTTCTGAATCATCAAGCATCGTTCTCAAATGCGATTGCAAAGGTACAACTTTTTTTTTGTTCCACCAAATTTTTCCTTTACTTTTTTTGCTTTTATGATGGGTAATTGTCATTTATCCACAACGGCGCACGTAGAACTTGTCGATCACGACCTGCGCGGTGTCGAGCAGGATTTTGCGGGCGAAAATCTGCCACGTCTTGTCGCCGCGGGTGATGTGCGAGGGAAGAATCCGCAAATCGACGACGCGGCCGTTGGGTCCGTGCTCGTCGGCCACCGCGGCGCGGAACCCGACGAGTCCCGAGACGCGGCGCAGGGTGTCGTCGAAGCCTGCCGAGAGCTGCACGCGGTTCTGCCGCGCGCCGCCCGTCAGCGAGAGGCGCGGAAGGTGCAGCACCCCTGCATAGAGATCCTCGGCCGAGGCGTAGACCGCCAGCGAGTCGCCGCGGTTCGAGGCGTTGACCGAAAGGCGCGTGGCGAGCATACGCCGGCGCTCGATGTACTCCGACGCTGCCTTGAGCGACAACTGGTCGCTGGCCGGATTGAACAACAGTTGCAGCGACGAGCCGTCGGCGATCTGAAGTCCCGTCGACACGGCGTCGGCCACGGGGTTGAAATTGCGGATGTTGACCGACAGCAGCGAGAAGTCGTTGGCCACGGCGGCCTTGCGTTCCGAAGGCGTCTCCTCCCACTTTTCGCCGCCCAGCATCGGCAGGTATTTCCACGCGCTCCGGCGCAGGTATTCGAAGACGGTGCGGTAGCTGGTTTTCGACCGGAACGTGACGTCGGCGAAGTCCGAGCGCAGTTCCACGAACTTGCTCCGCTCGGAGTTCTCGCCCGTGACGGTCATGCTGGCGGCCGCGATCTCCTTGTCGTTGTAGCGGTAGCGGGCGTCGGTCACCTGAATGCGGCCGTTCAGATCGTCGAGCGAACGCCCTCCGGCGGCAGCGACGATGCGG
>OKRY01002368.1_pt1 | contig 14764 bp, 13 predicted proteins | sample 1601121 | NCBI WGS metagenome assembly OKRY01 (sample SAMEA3541546, study PRJEB24748) | human gut metagenome | biome: human gut; feature: human-associated habitat; material: faeces | place: China | collected 2012
GCATACCGCAAGCATGGAAGGCAAACAGCCACATCTCCAAAAACTCTTTTCGTCGCTGGCCGTTCCTATTGTGCTTCCGCCCCCGGACCACAATAAACGCCGCCACGCCCAGCAGCATACAGCCGCCCACGGAGAACATCCAGGTGCCGTAGCCGCCTGTCTTAGGCAGGTCAAAGCCGGGGTTGTTGATGACCGTCAGCGGCACGATGGCATTGCCACTCTCCAGGTCCACTGCGTCGCCGTTGACGCTGCCGCTGGCCGTCAGGAGCTTCACGCCGCAGGTCTCGCAGGCGCTCTCGCCCTCCACAGCGGTAATGATAATTTCGATGCCATCCTTCAGCAGCACATACCCCTTGTCTGTGTCTGTCTCCGTCAGCGTATAGGTGTCGTCCTCCAGACCGTTCACGATGATATGACCGCTGTCATTCGGAACAAGAGTGGTTGCATCGGCCTTCTTGTCGGTAAAGCCCTTGACGTAGTACATGCCATTCCTCTGCTCGGCAATGATATACACATCGTCTGTGTCGTTGTGCAGCAAGAAGCTGACATTCGTCAGGTCGCCCTTGCCGTCCGAAAACTGCTTCAGCACATCCACGCCGTAGGTGTAAAGATGGCAGCAGTCCTGGAGCGTATCATAGTAGCTGGTGTTGGTGCGCTTCCAAGTCAGCACCACCTCGTTGGGGTTGTCGGTATCGCCCAGCTTTGCGTCGGCGGTGAGAGTGGCCGCATAGGTGATCCGCATGGTGCAGTCGCTGTAACCACGCTTCACGCTGTCCGTGTAGACACTCTCGGACTCGTTGATGTCCGCCAGCCCTGTCTCCGTCATACCAATGGTCATGGTGCTCTGTGCGTCATCATAGCTAACGGCGAACTTGCCGGAATCCTCGTCCCAAGTGGTGATTTTGTCTGTGCACTCGGCATCCCGGAAGAACTCGATGACCACATCATTCTTGTTGTAGCAGATCCCCTTACTCAGCGTGTCCACAAAAGTATAAGTCGTGAGGCTGGTAGCCTTGGAGGTAATGGTGGGCAGTGTGCTGATGATCTGATAGTCCACCACATCGCCCACAGAGGCGGTGGCGGTGTGTGCATAGCCATCCGCAATGTCGGTCAGGCTGCCGGTATTCTTGCCGGTGCTGTTCTTGTCCTCCCGGACGGTCTTTTCAAGGTCCGGGCTGCCGGTCTGGTTCTTGGGGTACACGGTCACATCATAGTTCCAGCCTTTGCCGTCGATGGTGGTCATGGGCAGAGAGACGAAGAACGGGTTACAGGTGCTGATAACATTCTCCGGCACACGGGTCTCCACCACCAGATACAGACCCTGCTCCAGTCCGCTGACCTTGCTGTGTCCGTTTTCATCCGTCTCGGGCATGGCCTTGCCGCCATTTCGGGCAGCAGCTTCCAGCGCATTTTTGACGGTGGTGGCGTTGGCGGTCAGTGCATCGCTCATGGCCTTGTTCAGCTTGTCGGCGGTATAGTAGCGGGTGCCGTTTTCGCTCTTGTGTGCATCTGCGGCGGTCAGGCCGATGGCCTGGAGCACGGTACCCTCGGCAAAGCCGTACAGCACACCTACCTGACGCTGCCCGTCCACCAGTTCATTGTTCATGGCGATGTCAGCTACCCGCAGATAGGTGAACTCCACGCCCTGAATAGCGTACTGCGCCAGCTTGTCGGTAACGGCATCGTCCTGCACACCGGTGCTGACATAGGACGCCGTATTCCACGCCCCGTCCTCGCTGGCCGCCGTGATGTCGTACTTATAAAGGGAAAGGGACGCTTTCCGTCCGGAGTCAATGGTCGGCGCTGCGAACGCTGTGCTGATAAGCCCCAAGGCCATGACCATGGCCAGAAGCAGAGCCCAAAGTCGTTTCGTTTTCTTCATGGTTCAGTTCTCCTTTTTCATGTAAGATTTTTTGCAAAAATAAACACCCATGCCGAGCATGAGTGCCGCAAACAGAATATAAATTGTGAAGCCTGCGCCGCCCGTAAAGGGCAGCGCAAAGCCCGCGTTGTTGCAGGCGGTAATGGTGATGTCCCGGTCGCTTGCGTCCAGCGTCCCCACGAACAGAGGCTCCGTCAGCAGCGTCATTCCCTCCGCCGCCTGCACCTCTGTCACCCGGTAGTAGGTGCTGCCGTCTGCTGTCAGGTTTTCCCAGCAAACCGCCCCGTCCGCACCTGTTTCCGCCGCGCTCACCTCCTGCCAGTTCACCTGATCCGCAGAGGATTCCAGCAGAAACCGGATCCCGGACAGAGGATCACCCTCGGCGTCCACCTTCTTCACCGTGATCCTGCCGGGGATGGCGGCGGTCTTGATCTTCAGGTAAGCCGTTACCGGGTCACGGACGCTGGCAGAGTAGGTAACCACATCCTGAATACCGGTAGGTTCGCCCCACACGCCATCGCCCCACACCACCATACCGGCGCTGGTAGTGCCCTCTTTGGCGGCTGTGATGGTAACGGCATCCGAAATAGGCTTTTCCGTAGAAACCGTCAGCACATTCCTGCTCTTGCTGAAAGTCAAGTCCGCGTCCTCACAGCTGAAGCTGTACCTTTCCAGCATCCCATTTGCATCCGTGACGCTGCCCACAAACTTGCTTCCGTCCCAACTCAGCTCCAGCGTTTCCGCATTGGAAGGCAAAGACCCGCAGAAGCTGGGCCGTTTACTGTGGGTCTGCACAGAATCTACAATGGAATCATAGTAGCTGAGAATTTTACTCCGCAGGGGATGGGTACTATCCACCCGCTCCAAGGCCTCGTCATAGCCCATAGATTTCACGTCAATATGGTGGAAACTGCTGTCCCGTTCACCGGCCACCACCTCCCAAATGAGGACCTGCGTGGCATAGGCCCAGGCCATCTTTTCCGCCGTACTCTCTACATCTGCCCACCAGCCGCCGCCAATGGTGCCGTGGTAGCCGTAGCTCATAATGCGGCCGATCAGCCGCTGCACCTCACGGGGCGTAAGGGGATGCCCGTCAGGCAGAGTCAGGTGATCCCACCAGGTATCGTCGTGGTCTGTGATGGAATCGTAGTTTTTCTGCGGTGCGCCGGGTTCGATGCAGTAAGCTACCTCGCCCTGCCAGGAGTCCAGACACCGGAACTGCGTGTAGCTGGAAGCCCCTACCCGGTAGCCAAACCGCAAATTCAGTACACCGTGGCCCCAGTTACCGCTGGACTTCAAGGTATCATCTGACAGGGGAAAATTCCAGATATACACCTGTTTGGATGCGGCGAAGGCTGTGGTAGGCAGCAGGCATAGGCACAGCACCAACGCCAGCAGAAAAGCCGTCCCGCACTTGATGATTCGTTTCAAAATAGACCTCCTATTCTCCTAAATTTTTACATAAGAAAAAGGCCCTCCATGAGAGCCTTTTCTCTAATATGGCTGCCGTTATCCGCGACCGATGAACAGTTCGTACTGTCCGTCTCCGATCTGTTCTGCCCAGATCCAGACGGCGGTGCAGCCTTCCTCGTTCTTATAATATGTCAGATCATCCCGGATATAGGCGGCCAGAACATCCTCCGTCTTACTGCTGCATCGGATGGGCGTGTCCCAGCTATCCGTTGCATTTTCATCCAGCCGCAGACCAATGCCCACGGCGTAGTCCTTGGCATAGCCCAGCCAGTAGTCCATGTCAAAAACTTTCTCCTCCGGCTGCGGCGCAGGCTTTTCCTCCGCAGACCCAGCCGTCCCACTCCCCGCAGGTGTAGATGGCTCATTCCCCGCAGGTACGGATGGACTATTCCCCGCAGGCTTGGAAGAACTACTCCCTGCCGAATCGGATGATTCACCCCCAGCAGGCCCCGCCTTAGACGGCGCACTCACTCCATTTTCCCGCGCAGGAGTTTTCCCCACCGCAGGCTTTGTGGCTCCCGCAGAGGAATCCGTGTCCGTTTTCGTCTCCCCGCCCTGCTGGGTCGGTATGTCTTTCTCCGCGCCGGAATCTGTCTCCGCCTCCGAAGTCGTTCCGGGTGCAGCTTCCTCTTTCACATCCGTTGCAGCTTGCGTCTTGCTCTGCGCCCCGCCATCCACCGTTTCCTTTTGTCCGCCACAGCCCACAAGCAGCGCCGCCAGGCAGACAAGCAGCAAAAATACAGTTGCTTTCTTCATAAGATCGCCCCCTTGTTTTTGTTCACCTCCATTGTACCGCACCGCATTTTTTATGTCAAAAAATCGAAGAAAAAACCTTTTCAGCAAAAATTGCGTCTAAATTTGAGACGCAATTCCCGTTCTGTACGCCGCCCCCGCTGCGCTCTAATCCATATTGGCTCTATCCGCGCTCTGCGCGGATAGGAATGGTTTCCCCCTTCCCTGCCACAAAAGCCGCTGGGCGGCTCCGGTCAAGGCCCGTCCAGTGCGCACACTGGGCGGCTCGTGGGTGGCTGATGCAAGGCAGCCGCCCAGCCTTGACGGGTGCAGCGCGGCGGCTTACACTCCCGCAGGCAGGAGAAACCTTACCGTCCGCTGTGCTGCATCGGCACCCGGCTCCGCTGGGGCGTGATGCTTTTCTCCACGGACGCGCCGATCTGCTTGCTCATTTTCTGTATCTGGTCCAATGCCTGCCGCCGCTCCTGGGTGTCCCAGCCCTCATACAGGGCGGGCATCTCCGCCAGGTCCGGCAATTCACGCTTCACTCCAAACCGGCGGCACAGCAGGTACGACACGCTCTGCGCGTCCAGATCACACTCGGCATATTCATACTGCGTGTTATACCCCTTGCCGTGAAGCCGCGAATGAGCCACCGCTGTGGCGATGGCAGCGAACATCTCACCGTCCGGGTAGTCCGGGTTGATGGCTACCTCCATCCGCTGAGGATCATAGACGGCGGGAGTGTGCAGTTCCTTGTCAATGACCACCTGACAGGCAGCATAGTTCAGCAGCGTCGCCATGGCCGACTCCATCTCCCTGGTGTCATTTTCCAGCTTCACCTCCTTCATAGGCCGCCCCTGGGTCTGTCGCACATCGTAGGCATCCGCCAGCGTGTAGCCCTTGCCGAAGGTAGACCGGGCGAAGATATGTATGCCATTCCCATTCTCGCTGACCGGCACGAACCGCCCCAGCATTTTCCATTTCTCCTTGGTGCCGAACACCGTCACATCCCCATCCTGCACCATAGCCAGGGCGATGTTCCCCGCGCTGTACGCCGGGTTGTCCCCCTGCAAGTCCAGGTAGTGGCTGTACGCCTCCGGACTGCTGGTGATCTCCATGACCGCCGCGTCCTGCAAGGCCATGAGATTTTCCCGGTCCGCCTGCTGCCGCGCCTTCCACTGGCTGTCGTTCTCCGTTTTCCTTGAAACGATCTCCTCCAAATTTGCCATTTCGCATAACCTCCTATTCCCGAATCTTTGGCGGCATCCGTCCACCCGGCAAATGCGGCTCCGTCTCTCCCGCCGCACGCCGTAGCGCCGCCAGTCGCCCCTTTACCGAGGACTTTCCCTCAGTAGTCATCTCCTCTTGCGTCAAGCCATTCCCGCGCTGTGGTGAGGAGCTGCCTTGTGCTGCGCGGGCATCTGCTTTTTTTGCTTTGCTGTCCTCCCGCTGGGGTGCGGCATAGCCGTGGCGCTCCAAAAACAGATTCACCTGTGCCGCAAAGTCCACATTGGTGATCAGATCCACCAGCCCATCCCGAGCGTTCTTGTCCTTGACCACCGCGTAGAGAACGCCCTTTTTGGCGTAGGCGTGGAACGCCGCCAGGTCGCTCTCCCGTAGCTGAAACACCCGCAGCTCCTTGCCCTCCCGCAGCAGGCGGCCCATGTTGGTCCTGCCGGACACCCGCTTGTTGTCCTTGGCCAGGGCATAGAGAAATGCCGCTAAGTTTTTACTGCCTGCGGCCAGCAGCCTGATGCTTGCCTCTGTAATTTGCAAGCCCTCCCGCACCATCAGGTCAACGGCTTCGCTGCCTGCATCCATGTTCCGGTCCTCCTTGGTCTAAAATTTCCTGTTCCCGCTGTTGTTTGAATTGCTGCTCGATCCGCCGGGCATCCGCTTCAATGGCGCAGCACTGCCTCCACTCCTTCCGCAGCTGACGCAGCCGCTCCGTGTGCGCCGCGATCTCCGCGTCCAGCCCCTCCACGCCCCTACGCCGTGCCAAATAAAGCTGTCGCCGCTGCTCTGTGTGCGCATCCATCTCCCCTTGCAGCGCATCCCGCAACATGGTAAGCTGCTGCCTCGTCTCAATGCGGTTTTCCCGCAGATACCGAAACTGCACCTGGTATCGCTCCAGCTTCAGCATCTCCCGCCGTAGAGCCGGAGAAATGTTCCGCGCCCGCCGCGGCCCCCGCAGCAGGTACATATAATATAGGCACAGCCGCTGGAAATAGGGCAGCGGCTTCCTCTGCATTGGCATCCGCCGCACGCGATACATCTTGCGCTTAGCGGACTGCAAGGGTCTCTGCCATGCGCCTTTGATACGCGCCCGAATGTCCGCCTCTCCGTAGCCGTCCCCCAGGCTGTCCAGCCGGATAAACCGCCGCCCGCCCGACGGGCGTACAGCGGTGTGCTTCACATTGTCCCCGCTTTTCACCTGGTAGCCCATACGCCGCAGCTCCCGCAGGAACTTTCCATAGCTAAGCGCCCTGCGGATAGCCTCGTCCATGTCCCGGCGCACCACATCCCGCAGCGTAGTCTGACCCCGCTGCTGCGCCCGGTACTGCCCTTGGGGTGCGGCGTCCTCGCCCGGCTCAATGACGGACAGCCCCCGCTCCCGGCATAGGGCATCCGACATACCCCGGATGCCCTCATAGTAATCCCGAAAGCTATCCCGGTACATCTTCCCATCCACAAAGGACACCGCGTTAAACACCACATGGTTGTGCAGATGCGTCCGATCCAAATGGGTGGCAACCACCACCTCATACTGTCCGCCCAAGGCCCTCTGGGCCAGCTCCGCACCTATGGCATGGGCCTGCTCCGGCGTCACTTCCCCGGGTCGGAAGGACTGGATCACATGATACCCCTTGCGCACACGATTCTGCTTGCCCCAGCGCCGTGCCGTCTGGGTCATGTCCTCATAGGCCGTGTCCCGTCCGCAGTTGATGGCCGTCTCAAAGCACACCCGCTCCGTCTTGTCCCGGTCCAGTGCGTAGTCCACCGCCGTCTCCAAATAGGTCTTTTCCTCGTTGGCCGCATAGCGCAGGCACTTATCCAGCCGCCCGCGGATCACAATGATCTTCGTATACGCCATTAAAAGCTGTCCTTCACCAGCCGCCACGCCCTTTGCACAAGGGCCACGGCCCGGTCCACCTGGCTGTCCGCCGCATACTTTTGTGCGTTGACGGTGTGGGCAATCTGATTGATGTTGTTGCCGATGGCCGACAGCTCCCGCAGCAGGGCGGCGTAGGTGTCGGGTGGCCGTGGCCGCAGCTCTACACCCAGGATGAGGCTGCGCAGAAATGGATCCATGCCCAGCCCCGCAGCCACCGCCTGCCTGCGCAGATGATCCAGCTCCGCGTCGTTCAGCCACACGCTCACATGCCGGTTTCGTTTTCTCGTGTCTCTCACCTCCTATAAAAAATGCGTCTCAATTTGAGACGCAATACGCGCTTTCGGGGTCTTAGGGGCCGCGCCCCTAACAAGCGGCATTTGTGCTACCAAATGCCATGCTTGCGTGGTCTGCAGATTGTCTGCAATCGTGGAAAAAATGGCAAGGACACCCACTATGGCATAATCTGCCGGTGAGAGAATACGGGCCAGTACAATGCCGAAGATGACATTCAGCAACTGCATGGTGCCGCCATTCAGAGCCCCCCAGAAAAGGCCCTTGGCTGTTTTCTCCTTCAATGTTTCCATCTTCTACTTACTACGTCTACGTTTCAATTCCGCCTGCACTTCTTTCAGCGTCAGACCTCTATCCAGGTCAAAAAATACTTTTGCATGCTTATAATGTCGATCTTCTTCAGGAGGCAGTTGCATATAGTCACCGAAGAAATGACGGAGATAAGCATCCCAATGCTCCGGAATACTGACACTGAGGTTCTCAAATGGAACCTGGACGGGTGTTCCCAACAACTCCCGGAGATATATCTCCTTAGTGTCATAAACGCCACTATATGTTACAACATATTTCGATGTAGCGAAATCATAAGTGCGCATAGCCTTGTCAAGACGCCGCATCAATATATAGCGGTAAGGTTTACGGAAGAAGAAACCTATCAATTTGTGAACGAAACGTCCCCATTCAAAACGATTTCCCAAAAGTCGCATAAAGGTAGAGAAACGATAACGAGTAGAGATAGCCTCAAGTTGGTTCTGTATCTTGCGATATTTATATTTTATGCGGACAGCCTCGTTAAAGTCATCACCAGCACCATCTACGGGGAAAATATCTATGAAAAGTCCAAATACACATGGCATATCAGACTGCTCCATGATAGTAGTGCGCTTATCACAGAGTTTGGAGAACTGAAAATAATAGTCAGCAGTATTCTCTGCACAACGAAGTTCATAATTTCCCAAATCTGTTGTGCGACATATCTCACGGAAGCGGTCATAATCCGGTCGCGGCATGGACACATCAATATCGTCGTCCCATGGTATCATACCATGGTGACGAACAGCGCCAATGAGCGTGCCGCCAACACAATAGTAAGTGAGGTTATTCTGCTCACAAATTTCAATGAACTTTTGGAAGATGCCAAACAGTATCCTATTCCATTTGGGTTGAAGTTCTGGAGTGAGATATTGCATATATGCCGCCTGATAATGAACTGTCTATATGATTACAGTCTGCAAAATTACTAAATATTTTGGTACATTAGCTATAAAATAACTATCTTTGCAGAAACTAAAGTAGAAATTATGCCAAAGCTTGCCTTTATCATTACCGCTCATAACGACGCCATCCACCTCAAGCGTCTTATTGACAGTCTGCCTCTGGACGCTGAGTTTTTCATTCACATAGATGCAAAAAGCGATCTCACAGCCTTCACAAGCCTCATAGACTCTCCAAGGGTGCACTTCTGCAAGAAGCGCATCAATGTTATGTGGGGAAGCATCGGCGTTGTAGACAGCCAAATGGCGATCATAAAAGACGCTTTGGACTATGGCACACGCTTTGACTACCTCATCTCCATGAGTGGACTCGACTATCCGCTCTGGAGCAACAGCCAGATACTGGAATTCTTCGAAGCTCATAAAGGCACAGAATTCATCTATGGCGTTCCGATGGAGAGTCAAGGTAAGGCAAGCCTCGAATACAGACATCATCGGCCGTTCAACTATAAATATTGGCCTTATGGCACTCTAAAGAGCAAGTTCCGTGTCGCCCTGCGCCATATCATCTATGGCATAGGCATTCACAAACCCTTACATTTCACAGCGCAAGGAAAGAAGTATGATCTGTATAAAGGCGCCATGTGGTGGGCTATCAGTCCGGAATTAGCAGAAGCTGCTTATCAAAACTGGGCAGATAACAAAGCGTTTTATCATTACTTCCATGACTCTTTTGCCCCTGACGAGACCTTCATCCCTACTACAGCCTTTAACGACGAGAAGTTTCGGTCCAAGACTTTAGGAAAAGTAGCGACTTTCACGAAACTGGAAGACGTGACACCACTGACATTTATAGACTACACTCATGGCATCAAGATTCTTGACGAGAGCGACCTGTCCCGGCTTAAAGATTCTGGAAAGATGTTCTGTCGCAAGACTATTACCGGCCCGAGCGACCATCTGATGGATCTTATCGACGAGATGCGGCTGGATTAATATTCAACCTGTGATGAAACAAAACTTTATAAACGGCTCCAACATCTTTAGTCTCTAATAGAATTCTTGCAGCGTTTCCCGCATTTCGCTGAGCTTTTCACTCTCATGCAACACATCTAAGAGCGGAGCATCATACTCATCAATGATAACAACGACTTGCGAACCGGCAGCGAGTGAAGAATCTCAGCCACTTCCTCTCCACACTCCCGCTCATTGTAGAGTCGCTCAGCCAAGGCCCTGCCCCTTCTGCCCATTGCTGCCGCTTCCTCTGGATGAGAGGAAATATATTCAATGGCTTTCTTCCATCCCTCCACATCGCCGTAGTCGACAAGAATACCACATTTCTCTTGTTCTAAATCCATGGGCATCTGAGGATTACGACTGCATATCATTGGGATGCCAAGGGCCAAGGCCTCAACAACGGTGGTGAGACCCACCGTGTAGTTGGTCTCCTGACAGCAGATAACAGCACATTGTGAAGCATAGACGTTCTTAGCCATGGCCAAGAGCACATCACCCTGAATGAAGTGTACCTGAATATTGGAGTTGACAGTCAACTGATTGAAAAGGTGCTCATAGCTGAAGCCGTTAGTCTCCCGACAAATGTAGATGTCAAGCGGTTCTTCGGTCTTGTTGAAAGCCGCTACGAGCGTGGGCATATCCCGCCGCTCCTTACCTGTGGAGACAAAGCCACGATGAGGAATATTCCGAGGCATCGTAGCTACCAGTTGGTCATAGAAAGGCAGATCCGCTCCCCAATGCACAATATGCATGTGGGCGGGATTGGCCTTGACCGACCGTTTGGAGTCTTCAACTATCTTTTCCGAGAAAAACAGCAGCTCGTCAAAACCCTTATAGAAAAGCCGTGCGATTATTTCTCTCAAGGGATTCTTCGCCTTGACAATGGGCTGATGATGCCAGCACACGATAGGTTTGTGGAAGAGATGCAGGGCTCGTAAGAATACAATTAATTCCAATCCCCGGAAAGTTGTGGCATAGACAACATCAATGCTCTTACGCCTTCTCCACACTTTCCAAGCCGTGTCCAACGACAGACGCCAGCGGCTGTTTGTCTTCATAGCCTGGTGAAAGGTCACATCCATACCCAAATCTCTCAAATGAATTGCCCCATAGAGCAGATGGGCCGGGAGCAAACCTTGCTGCCATTTGCTAAAGACGACTTGCGCACCAATAGTATGGTAATAATAAACCTTCATTACTTCTTGTTTCGTACAAAAATATGCTGACATACCGGCTATGACAGATTAGGATAGAAAATCTATTCGCCATGGGTGCAAAGGTATAAATTTGTTTTCAAATAGCACGACTCCTTTGAGAAACATTTGAAGCGACTGAACTTTTTCACCGTCTTTGCCCGAAGCAAAGGAAAAAGGTCTGTAAGCATCTTCCGTGGCATATGCCAAAGAACTCCGTGGCATTTGCCAACGAACTCCGTGGCATTTGCCAGTGATTTCCGTGGCATTTGCCAATGAACTCCGTGGCATTTGCCAGCGAACATCAGACTATATGGACGAAAGAGACCTTGACAAGACCCGCTAAGCCTCCTTCATAACCGCTTGTTAAGCCAAAGGGCAAAGAACTTGTCATAAACTTCATAAGTGCCGAAATTGTCTGTGACAAACTCCTTATCTATCAGTCCACGCAAAGCAGACTGCACACTGCTCGCCGATGGCAGATGATAGGTAGTAAGAAACCGCGATGAGGTCGGCTGTTGGGCTTTTCCGGCTTTGCAGATAGCAAACAGCACGTCCTTCTGTCTTGCCGGCAACTGGAAGAGGATGGATTCGTAGGTGAAACTGTTGGCCGTGAGAATAGCATCTAAAGCAGGAGCTATCATGCTCGGCGCACAGGTGGCGCCCTGAGGTGTATCAGCATAGAGCTCATTCATCGTCCGTTGGATATACCAGGTGACGCCAGAGAAACGGTCATAGACTTGTTCCACTGTCTCCCGCTTGAGCGTTCTTCCATTACGATTAAACAATGAGCATGCAAAGTCAGCATACTTATCTCTGTCAAGAACACCGATATTCATCATCGTCGTACTCTGATAGAAGGGACGGTTCGGTTTGAGAAACATCTCGCTCATCATCGTGCGCTGACTGCCTGAAAAAATGAATTGCGCATTGTTGCAATGTTGTACATAAGTGCGGAGCAACGCCTCGGCTTTGCCTTCCGGATAATCTGCTATGGTCTGAAACTCATCGATGGCAATGATGCACGGCTTATCCGACTTGGCGATATAGTCAAATATTTCCTCTATGGTGACGGCCGGGTCTGCAAGCTCTCCCATGCCCAGCCGTAGCTCAGGCTGACCGTTATCGCCGATCGTCAAACCGGCATAGAGCGATTTGATGCACTGTAAGAAGGCTTGGGCTGCTTTGCGGCCCGCGGAGGTCAGGGCACTCAAGATACTCTTGCCCATAACCTGCACCATCTCGTTCAAGTCTTTGGTAGCATAGAGATCGATAAGAATGCAATAATAACGCGACGAAATGTCCGGTTGATGGAAGAAATGTTCTATCAAGCCCGTCTTACCCACACGGCGCGGTGCTGTCAGCGTGACATTGCGTCCATTCTCTATGTGCTTCTTCAAGAGTTACGTCTCCTCGGCCCGGTCGCAAAAGAATTCATCGGAAACATAGCTCTTGAGTACGAAAGGATTGTTGTTCATGGACTCCGTATTTGATTCTGATGCAAAGATAATTATTATTTTATAATTATTACTTTATAATAATTGCTTTATAATAATTATTAACGGAGCCTGCTGACCAGGGGGTTATCAGCGAAGCATACCCGGGCAAGCGTCAGCGAGGTAGAACAGCAGGTGGTTCCGCAAGGGCATGCATGTGGTGTCATGTCAAAATTAACCTATTCTGCGCGGTTATAACATAAATTGTCTATCATACGGCAAACATCGTTAAAGATTCGACCGAAAAGATGCTATTTGCCGACGATAGGCTAACTTTGCATTGCATAAAGTAAGAAAAACAACCGTTTCGCTTACGTGCAATATAAAACGACAACCTCTAACAGAAAGGAATCGACATGAACATGAAAATCAACAAGGATATCAAAAGTTATATCCACGACCTCACAAATCTGGTGTGGGACTACATCCGCTACCGCGCCTCCTTCCCCGCCAATACCGTCCTCGCCGTTCAGCGCGAGCTGGCCTGCAACGTCTTCGACACCCCTGACAACTGCCGTGGCTGCGACTTCTATGCACCCGGCCTCCTGCTCACACATAACGCCAAAGGTGCCGTAGTGCCCAACCACACGATGATTCGGAATATTGCCAACAGATATTACTGAGCTTAGACAGTGGCAACCACGTAGAAACACGGTCTTATCCTCCCTCCAATTATTTCCGGCAGCCTCATTCCGCCGTTTTTACCTTGGCAGAAATAATTGATGGCAACGTCATCTCGGCAGTTTCATGCGCATCAACATTTCTTCTCAAGCGGAAGACAATATAAGCGGCCCTATTTTTTTGTGCAGTTTATCGCTGCTTGACACATCTATTTGGATTTTTATCGTTATCTTTGCCAAACCAAACCTAAAAAGAATAACGATGTCCCTACGATACAACCTCGAAAACCGACATAGCAACAGCTTCTTACGCCTGCTCATAGTGGTGGTGCTATCCGCCGTCCACTGCCTTGGCGGCTGGAGCCAGTCTCAGTTGCCTGCTATTTCTGGTGCTTTCCTCACATCCAATCTCAATACCGACCAAGGACTGTCGAGCTCACGCGCCTACTCGGCTATCGAAGGCGACGACGGCGCTATCTGGATAGCCACGAAGGTCGGCGTAGACCGCTACAACGGTCTTACCGTGAAGAGCTATCAGCTGCCGCGACAGCACCAATACAGCGATGCCAGCGGTATGGTCATCAAGCTCTGCAAGATACGCGGAAGTCTCCTCGCCTACGACAACAAGGGGCATCTCTACAGCTACAGCCCCGTGACGGACATGTTCACCGAGCGCTACGACCTCCCCAACCTTCTTGGCGGCACTATGGTCCTCAATGAGGTATGCTGCGAAAGCGACGGCAGTCTGTGGGCAGCCCTCGACCGTGGCGTCTGTGTTTACATCTTCTCTCATAAGTTTTACTTCTGTTGCAATTTCTTCAGTATTTTCCTTATGCTTATAGTGTCCTCTCATCTCGCACATTTCACTTAAAGGAACTCCTGAAACATTTGCTGACGACCACGCTACTACCTCACTATCACCATGTTCACCTATGATAAACGCATGAACGCTTCGACTGTCTACAGATAAATGTTCGCCGAGTTTATATCTTAATCTTGCGCTATCTAAGACTGTTCCTGAACCAATTACTCTGTTTTCAGGAAGCCCTGACAACTTTATTGCCACTTGAGTTAAAATATCCACAGGATTAGCCACTATAAGCAATATTCCTGAAAAATTTCTTTTCGCTATTTCAGGTATTATCGACTTAAATATAGCAACATTTTTATTTACAAGGTCAATTCTTGTTTCTCCCGGCTTTTGTCCTGCACCTGCAGATATAATAACAATAGCTGCATCTGCCACATCGTCATAATCACCGGCATATATTCTCATCGGGCTGGCAAATGGTATTCCATGACTGATATCCATAGCCTCTCCCTCTGCTTTATCCTTATCTGCATCAATAAGAGCTATCTCTGTAAATAATCCGCTCTGCATTAATGCAAATACTGATGCTGAACCTACGAATCCACATCCTATCATAACTGCTTTTTTAGAATTAACAATTTGAGTTTTCATAATAAATTTCTCTCCTTATTAAAAATTGTTCTTAATAAGAATTATATGTTTTTCATATTAGTATGTCAATGTAAAAATAGGAATGGTTACTATTTTCACAAATTTCTTTTTTACTCGTTTTTGTTACTCCATACCATTTATATCTCAACCTTATTTTCATTAAAGACCTTACTTATTTCAATATATGTCTTCTCTCGAATATTTACTTCATCTGCATACTTTTCAAAATTGGAAACCACAAGACACATCAGGTGTAAGCGGTAAGT
>OKRY01002373.1_pt1 | contig 14757 bp, 10 predicted proteins | sample 1601121 | NCBI WGS metagenome assembly OKRY01 (sample SAMEA3541546, study PRJEB24748) | human gut metagenome | biome: human gut; feature: human-associated habitat; material: faeces | place: China | collected 2012
GAGTTTTGAAGGTGCCTATGGGTTTCGAGATTAGGGAAAGAAAGGGAAACAAGGTGGAAGTGTGTTGGGATACGGGATGGCAGACTTCGCTTGATGCCGGTACGGATCGGCTTTGTGCAGGGGTGATTTATGATGACGAGCCTTTGCGTCCGTTGCTGGCAGAAAATGTGACAGGAATCCGGTCGGAAGGGATAGGAATGATCGAATTGAGGGAAGGAATTACGAAATGTTATCACCTGTATTGTTATTTCATGTCAAGGGATGGACGGTGTTATTCCGGCGACAAGTATTTCCGGGGATAAGGGAAAGGCGGTTTGCGGCGTGTTGACGAAAAGGGGGCGAGGGAACGTCACATGTTCCCTTGCTTGTAGCGAATACTTTGAAGGTTTATAGGCCGAATGTTTGGGTGATACTGTATCTAAATAAAGGACACCGTTAAAGGATGAAGTGCACCCTAAAAGTTAGACAAAAAACTTTTAGAGAGCATTTCGTTTTTAAACAGCCTCTTTGTTTAATTAATTCGTCATAATATGAGGGATTAATTGAGGATGTAAATTAAACTGTGTCAGCAAGGAATAAAGTATTAACTTTGCTAACACAGTTTTTTTTATGAAAGAAGAATTTGATTTCGAGAGTATCAAGAACAAGGCTATTGAACAGCTGAAAGCGGGCAAGTCCTTGTTAGGTAAAGACGGTGCTTTTGCTCCCTTATTGGAAAGTATCCTGAATGCAGCTCTGGAAGGTGAGATGGATGCACACCTTACAGAAGAAGAACGTCAAATGGGCAACCGCCGTAACGGGAAAATGCAAAAGCAGGTCCAGACTCCATTAGGTGAGGTAACTGTATCCACTCCCCGTGACCGTAATTCAAGCTTTGATCCACAATTCATTAAGAAGCGTGAGACCATTCTGGCAGAAGGTGTTGCTGACCGTATAATCGGCCTGTATGCTCTTGGTAACAGCACACGTGAGATTAGTGATTGGATGGAAGAGAATCTTGGTAATCGTGTATCGGCAGATACAATCAGCGCCATTACAGACCGTGTACTTCCGGAAATAAAGGCATGGAAATCGCGTATGCTTGATTCTGTCTATCCTATAGTCTGGATGGATGCCATCCATTACAAGGTAACGGATGAACGTGGTTGTGCTGTTACACGTGCAATCTATAATGTGCTGGGTATTGACCGGGAAGGACATAAGGAGCTGCTCGGAATGTATATATCAAGAAATGAGGGAGCAAACTTCTGGCTCAGTGTTCTGACAGACCTCCAGAACCGTGGAGTCGAAGACATTCTTATAGCCTGTATAGACGGCTTGAAAGGTTTTCCTGAAGCAATCCAAAGTGTTTATCCCAATACAGTCGTACAGCTTTGTGTCGTACATCAGATTCGTAATTCCATCAAATATGTAGGCTCCAAGAATCAAAAGGAATTCCTGAAGGATTTGAAATGCGTTTATCAGGCTGTAAATAAAGAATCGGCAGAAAATGAACTTCTTAAGCTGGAAGAGAAATGGGGTGAACAGTATCCTATCGTCATCAGGTCATGGCAAGAGAATTGGGATAAGCTATCCGAATACTTCCAGTACACTCCGGCTATCCGTAAGCTTATATATACCACAAATACTGTTGAAGGGTATCACCGCCAAATCCGTAAGGTAACAAAAAACAAGGGCGTGTTCCCGTCGGATACAGCCCTTGAGAAACTGGTTTATCTTGCATACCGCAACATACGTAAGAAGTGGACTATGCCACTTGCCAATTGGGCTACAATCTCACAGCAACTGGCCATAAAGTTTGGAGAACGATTTAAATTATTGTAATTTTACGCTCGTCGGGACGGGTGGTCCCGCCCCTTGGCGCTGGCCGTTCCCCGACCGATGAGTTTTCTAATAGGAAATAATGCGTGACACAGTTTATTTTACACTACCCTTTTCACAGACAAAAAAACGGCAGCTGCATACTACCATGCAACTGCCGTCTTCAAGTTTATTATAAAGAATATCCAATTCAACGATTAGGAGTTTCCCAAACCTTAGTTTCCTGGCAACAGATATCCAACTGCTGATCACCGCATTTGATTATAAAATCGCCTTTTTCCAGACGCCATTTACCGTCGTATCCCACAAAGGCAAGGTCACTTCCTTTCAATTTCATGGTAACCGTCTTTGTTTCTCCCGGTTTCAAGGAAATCTTTTCAAAGTTACGCAAACGTATATTATCAGGAGTGCTGCTTGCCACCACGTCCTTTGAGTAGAGCAATACACTCTCCTTGCCTTCCACCTTGCCGGTATTAGTCACATCGACAGAGAAGACCAGTTCATCGGAAGCCACAAACTCCGTACGGTCCACCCGTAAATTACGGTAAGCATAAGTCGTATAACTCAATCCGTAACCAAACGGCCACTGCACATCCATTACCGCATCATAATTATAATTACCTCCCATCTGTCCCATGTTCTCGCACGACTTATAATCGTAGTTAGGCAACATGTTCACGTATTTAGGATAAGTAAACGGCATTTTGGCACTGAAGTTTGCATCACCCGACAGCAGATTGGCCAATGCATCTCCGCCGTAGTTACCCGGCAACATGACATTCACCACCGCTTTGGCCAAAGGCACAATATCATTGATGATACGCGGACGACCCTGATTCAGGATCAATACCACCGGCTTGCCTGTACTGGCAAGTGCCTTCACCAGGTTACGCTGGTTGGCCGACAATGTCAGGTCGTTCATATTTCCCGGAGTCTCACAATAAGAATTCTCTCCGATGCAAGCCACGATCACATCCACACCTGCAGCAGCCTTAACAGCCTTATCAATTTCCGGTTCATTCTCTTCCCACCAGTTGTCATTCTTATAAGGCGCATAAGTCACACCCGGTTCGTATACGATATTCTGTGTTCCGAACTTATCGCACAAGGCTTCATAAATCGTATGATATGCCCCTGCAAACTCATCGGCACGATGCCCCTGCCAGCTGTACGACCAGCCTCCGTTCAGGCAACGCATGGAATTGGCATTAGGACCGGCAAGCAATATCTTCGTTCCCTTGCGCAAAGGAAGGATACCGCCCTCATTCTTCAGCAAGACTTCTGATTCCTCGGCAGCCTGCAAAGCCTCAGCGGCAAACTCAGCCGAACCAAACTTATCGTACTTCCGGATATCCCAATAAGGATGCTCAAACAGTCCCAAACGGTATTTCAAACGCAGGACACGGGCCACTGCATCATCAATACGGCTCATGGGTACCTCACCTTCCTGAACCAGCTCTTTCAGATAATCACAGAAGCTGACCTCATAAGGCACCATCGACATGTCGATACCCGCATTAATAGCAATTTTAACCGCCTCCTTCTTGGTTGCCGCAATATGGTCGCGCGTACAAAGGTTGTTGATATCCGCCCAGTCGGTCACAATCATTCCGTCCCAGTTCAAATCCTCTTTCAGCCAATCGGTAAGCAACTCACGGTTGGCATGGAACGGCATTCCATTATCTACCCCTGAATTAACCATCACCGACAAGGCCCCCGCCTTCACGGCAGCAAGGAAAGGAGCAAAATGCTTTTCACGCAAGTCGGAACGCGAAATCGAAGACGGCGTACGGTCCTTACCCGAAACCGGCACTCCGTATCCCATATAATGCTTCATGCACGCAGCTACCCGATACTCACCGATGTGATTAGGGTCTTCTCCCTGAAAGCCCTTTACAGCAGCCACTCCCATTTCCGCATTCACGTAACAGTCCTCTCCGTAGTTTTCCCACATACGGGGCCAGCGAGGATCCCGTCCCAGGTCAACCACCGGAGCGTAAGTCCATGGAATACAGCCAGCCTTGGTCTCATAGGCTGAAATCTCAGCCCCCCGTCTTACCAGTTCGCGGTTGAAGGAAGCTCCCATATTAACCCCTTGAGGAAACAAGGTACCGTCCAGTGTATAAGTAGTACCATGAATCTGGTCAACCCCATAAATACAAGGGATACCTATCTCTTTCATCGATTTTTCCTGAATCTTCCGGATAGCCTCGGCCCATACCTCCTTTTTCTGTGCCACACTGAGCGGCACATTCAAGATGGAACCGACCTTATACTTTCCGATTACCGTATCCAGCATGGCCTCACTCAGTTTAAAGCCCTCCTTGCTTCCCGGAAAATCCGTTACCACATCCACCGTAATCTCACACATCTGCCCGATTTTTTCTTCGAGCGTCATCTTTTTCAACCATTCCTGAATATTCGCCTCAATCACCGGATCGGAAGGGATGGCAGGCAGAGACTGAGCCATTCCCGACAGACAACCGGCACAAACGACCGAAGCCATTGCAAAATTTCGAATGTTTTTCATAACTCCGTTTTTCATATTATTATCTGACAAAAATCCCAATTTTCGTGTCAACGGCAAAAGCGCTCGAGAATCTCCATGCACATCCGGCCGTTATGATACGGACATTTCCAGAACCCTGCCTTATCGTCTTTCGTGTTCACCGTACCATCGGCATACAAGCTCCAGTGCCATTCGCCCTTTTCCTTGTCCACCAGTTTCTCCCGGATGAAATCCCAGCACAACAGCGCTTTTTCCAAAGCCTTTCTGTCACCAAAATGCTGATACAGATTCACATGACCCACGACATTCTCGGCCTGTACCCACCAGTGAAGTTCCCGGTCGACCTTCTGCTTGTCGATAAAATTCTCATAAATCATGCTTCCATCCGGATCCAGTCCCTCGTCGGCAGCCTCAGCAATCTTCACAATCAGCGGCTCCACCTTCTTCAGCAAATCCTCATCCTCCAACACCAGCGCCGCTTCATGAATCAGCCAGGAAGCCTCAATATCGTGTCCATACGACACAATCCGGTACTTGTTGGTCCAGTCATCCTCGAAAAACAGATTCAGGTGACAAGTCTCCGCATCCAGAATCTTGTCCAGGAACAAATTCACCAGATTCCGGATCTGAGCCTTAAGACGCTCATCCTTCCATACCCGGTACAAATTGGTATACGGCTCCAGAATATGCAAGTGCGTATTCATTGTCTTCTTTTCATTCTCATCCTTGTCACTCAGCCGCATATCCGCTATCGGTTGCCAGTCGCGGGTCAAAGCCTCCAGGTAACCGTTCTTCTCTCTATCAAAGCTATATTTTTCAATTGAATCAAACAAGCACTTTGCATATTTTAGTGCTTCTTCATCGCCCGTAGCCCTTGCATACTCACTCAATCCGTAAATCGCAAACCCCAGCGCATAAATCTGCTTCTTGGTATCCAGCGGTTTACCCTGGCAGTCCAGTTCCCAGTAAACCCCACCGAACTCAGGGTCATAAAAATAATCAATCAGGTACCGCTTGGCGCGCGTAGCCGTTTCCAGATACTCACGCTTTCCCAGCAAACGATAAGCCGCAGAAAACGTCCATAAAATACGCGCATTCAGGATAGCCCCCTTCGAAGCAGTCTCTTCCAGCACATCCTCACCCGTAATCCGGCCATAAAAACCTCCCCGTTCACGGTCGACCATCACCGTCATCCAGAACGGCAAAATATTATTTTCAAGTTCCGCCTTTGTCTCGGCACACAACTTCTTCAACAGTTCCTTACACATTTTCCGAATTTCTTTTTAGGTTCAACTCTTTCATTATACCTCTCATCTTCTGCTCACCCAGCGGATAAAAACAAATAAATAGTACAGAAATGAAAGCTGCGGCCGCAGGCAACAGACTCAGGAACATCTTGATGCCATGAATGGTCTCCTCAGTCTGCACGGCATTGGCCTGGAAACCGAAGAAAGACAGCAGCCAGCCGGTCACTGCCGTACCGATGGCCCATCCGAATTTCTGGCTCATGGACGAAGCACTGAATATCAGTCCCGTTGCACGGTTGCCCGTATTCAGTTCCGAGAAATCGGCACAGTCCGCATACATTGACCACAGCAGCGGGAAAATACATCCGGCACACACACTGATCAGGCACTGGAACACAAAAATCAGTACCAGGTCATCCTTGTCGAACCAGAAAAAGATGACACTCAACACCGAAGCCACCAGCATTCCCAATGCAAAAGTATTCTTTTTTCCCAACCGGTTGCTCAACGGTGCCGCCAGAATCACACCCACAATATTCGCTATCTGCCCTATGGACAAGTACAGTCCGCTCAGCACGAACGATACCCCCATGAGTGAAATGCTCTGATATTCCTCTTCTACCACAAAATACTTAAAGTAATACACTGCCGCCCCATCGCGGATGGAGTTGAACACCAGCGTACCCACGCCCGCACCAAACAGAATCCACCACGGATGATTATGAAACAAGTCCTTGACATCTGTCTTCAAAGACGTCTTTTTGTCATTAATGGGCTTTACCCGCTCCCGGGTCCACGCAAAACATCCGAAGAAAAGCAATGCACACATCACGGCAATGACAATCACCGCCATACACCATCCCCACTGCTGGTCGGCCGGCTCCTTGCTTCCGCCACTGAACAAATTGACCATCGGCATAAACAGCAGCAGTGCGATGAAACTGCCCAGGTAGGCAAACATCATACGGTAAGTAGACAACGTATTCCGCTCTGCCGGATCCGGACTCATCACCCCAAGCAGCGAAGCATAAGGCACATTAATACCGGAGTACACCATCATCATCAGCGAATAAGTGACATAAGCATAAATCAGCTTTCCGGTATTGCCAAAGGGAGGCGTATAAAAAGTAAGTACTCCTATCAGCGCAAACGGAACAGCCAGGTACAACAAGTATGGACGGAACTTACCCCACCGGCTCGACGTACGGTCGGCCACTACCCCCACAATCGGGTCGAACACAGAGTCCCAAATACGGGTTACCAGAAACATCGTACCCACCATGGCAGCAGGCAGTCCGAACACATCTGTATAAAATATCATCAGGTAGGCGCCGAACAATTTCCAGAACATGGAAGAAGCCATATCCCCAAAGCCATACCCTATCTTTTCCGTGAGTTTTATCATAGCAGTACTTACTTTCTAAATTATTTTTTCATCAATTTCATATTCTTGTCAATCAACTTCTTCAACGTTTCCACAGAAGCCGTCGTAGTCAGTCCGTCCTGAGGAGTATTCATACAGTAATCCACCAGTTTGTCAACCGTAGAAACAGCCACATGCATACGGGTATCCGAAGAAGCATAATAAATGAACACCTTGCCATCCTCATCGGCAATCCATCCGTTCGTGAACAGTACGTTCGATACATCTCCGATACGCTCTTCCCCTTCTGGAGCCATGAAATAGCCGGCAGGAGCCGCAATCAGCTTGCTCGGATCTTCCAGTGAAGTCATATACATGTACAATACATAACGCAGTCCGGCCGCACAGCCACGCACCCCGTGTGCCAGGTGCAACCATCCCTTCGACGTCTTGATAGGATGAGGACCCTCACCGTTCTTCACCTCCTTGATGGTATGATAATAACGGAAGTCAATGATTTTCTCCTCCTTCACTTCGGCGTGAGTGATGTCATCCACCAGCGCCCATCCGATACCGCCACCGCTTCCGGCATCAATAAACCCATCCTGAGGACGAGTATACAATGCATACTTTCCATCCACGAACTCCGGATGCAGCACCACGTTACGCTGCTGGCTCTTCGACTTCAGGTCCGGCAGACGCTCCCAAGTCTTCAAATCCTTCGTACGGGCAATGGCCGCAGTAGCCGTAGCCGAAGAAAGGTCACCCGCAGGCGCATTGTCATCATGACGTTCAGCACAGAAGATACCATAAATCCATCCGTCTTCATGAGCCGTGAGACGCATATCATAAATATTGGTAGCCGGAATCACATCATCCGGCATCGTAACCGGATAATCCCAGAAACGGAAGTTGTCCACCCCGTTCGGGCTTTCAGCCACTGCAAAGAACGACTTACGGTCGGCTCCTTCCACACGTACCACCAGCAGATACTTGCCATTCCATTTGATGGCACCCGAATTCATTGCCGCATTCATGCCGATGCGCTCCATCAGATACGGATTGGTTTTCTCATCAAGATCATATCTCCAGAATACCGGAGTATGAGCCGCAGTCACAACCGGATATTTATAACGGGTATACACACCGTTGGTAGTCTCCACAGGTTCGTTCTTACGAGTTATCAACTCTTCGTGCTGAGCGAACAATCTTTTTACTTTTTCTTCGAACAAGTCCATTGCTATAAATTTAATAAGATTATTTAATCGTTTTCATATCCCCCGCAAACAAGGTACGCGGATCGTTATAGAAGTTTACAAAATCGGCAGCCGACGGATGTCCCGGATACGGAGCATAATAATGATTCTCACGTTCGCGTGCGTTTCTCCATACCAGTACGTAGCTGACCGGATATTTCTCGACTACGGGCATCAGCGTCTGCGTCCACCACAACGAATCAGGAATCGTCTCATATCCGGTTTCAGTCACCGCGATGGCCTTCTGGTGTGCCTTGCCTACCTGCTCCATGATGCGCAAGGCATTGTCCAGACTCTGGACATAAGCCTCCCGATCGAACTGGTATGCATCTACCCCGATCAGGTCAACAATGTCATCTCCCGGATAACGCTCCAGATAGGCTGTAGAATCCTTCGGCTCCGTACCCGGTGAATATGCATAGAGCAACTGGGTAGCCCCGTTCTCCTGCATCCGTTCGTAAGTCATTCTCCAAAGTGCCTTGTAATCGGCGGCAGTACACAGATTCTGTCCCCACCAGAACCAGCTTCCTGTATGCTCATGCCAGGGACGGAACAGTACCGGCACCTTCACTCCGTCGGCCGTCTGGATAGAATTCATAAAACCGGCAATCTTATCCAGCCATCCCAAGAACTTATCATGGTTGACTCCTCCCGGCAATACCGACTTCACCACCGTAGAGTCCGTCACGTCCCAGGAATCTTTTCCAGTGAGCGGATTGTCCACGTGCCAGCTGAATGAAGACATGCCTCCACGCTCATACTGTGCAACAACCTCCTTCCGGATACGGTCCAGCTTCACATTATCCAGTGTCTTGTCGCCAAAAATCTCCATCCGTCCCAAATCGAAAGACATCATGGCAGGATAGTCTCCGCACACATCCTTCACGTCACTGCGGTTTTCATCCCCATCCCATCCGATACCGTACACCGGATCGTCGTGATGACCAAACATAAACTTATGCTGTGCAGGCAGAGATTTCAGTGTCTTCAGCATGGCCTGCGCCTCAGAAGTCTTAGTTATTTCAGTTTCATTATTCTGGCGAGAAGAACAGCCCGCCAAACCCGTTCCAACAATCATCATTGTCACAATAAACCTTGGTATTTTCATAATAATTAGTTTTCTATTTAACATCAGCAAAGATAAAGAAATTACCTCCTGCGAAATGATACAATTTTAGCATATACATATACCTTTCTTTTTTCGGAAGAAACAGAAGAACGATATGATAAAAAAAGTGGCTATACTTACTGCACAGCCACTTTTTCCTGTATTCCTCCATTCACCCCTGTGATCATTTAAAAGACGGAAGCTGATCACGGGAAATCACATAAGACTGTGACATGGCATCCTGCCACCATGCTTTGTCGGCATGTGAAAGCGAAGCTCCTTCATTATCATACCAAGGCATAAACCACAACCATCTGGCACCGGCTGTCCACTGTTCGGACAACAGGCCGAGTGGGCTCTGTGTATCTACATAAGCACCGCATTCGCTCAGTGCCACCATCTTGTTGCCAAACTCGGAAATCACAGTCTGGTACTGAGAAGCACAGTCTGCCGCACTATTTCCATACAAATCACGTCCTACCACATCCACATACTGGTCGCCCGGATACCAATCCGCATCACCCGTTTCGGTGGTCCATACCCAGATCAGGTTGTTCAAGCCCTGAGCCTTAAAATAGTCGAACATCTGAATCCAGAGTTTCTTGAAGCTATCCGCATTCTTTCCCCACCAGAACCATCCTCCGGCAGCCTCATGAAGCGGTCTCCAGATAACCGGAATACCTTCGTTCTTCAACAACTGCAGATATCCGGCAATCTTCTCCAGGTCGGCCTGAACGGTCTGATACTCCCAGGTACCCTCAGTAAAGGCCTTATCAATATCAAAAGCAGTCTCATCCTTATAAGTAGTCAGACTCTCGCTTCCTTCAGAAGCCGGTACGTTCCAGTGCCACATGGCAGCTACCAGACCACCCGCATTCCACCAGTCAGAAACCGGAGTAATGTCACCATAATTAATCCAGCTGCCTTCTGCCGAAGCCTTCAGGTGAATATAATCGAAGCAGTTCAGAGCCGGATATTTTCCTGTCCATGCATACACCTGTTCCGATTCTTCCACATTCCATGACACATTGGCCATCATACCCGAAATGGTCTTCTGCTCATAAGTAGCCTGCAAGAAGTCATAGACCTTCTGTGCTTCGGGTGTCAGTGTATTTACCGGCTGCATATCCAGCCCCTGAGTCGTAAAGCTGACCTCTACTGCCGGTGCCGGCATTGCATTGGGGCCCGTTACCAGACCTTCCGGAACAGTAAGTGTATAAGACGTATTCCGTGAAGGGCAGTTGACCTCTACCACCAACGTCGGACTGGAACCGATGACGTCGGCCTTGACGATACTACCCCCGTTCGAAATCAGCAGCTGATCCTTTTTCTGTGAGGCAAAAAAGACATTCTTATCATAAGTAATACTGATGGTCACATTTCCCGGTTTAACTCCAGATGCTCCGGAAGCCGGAGTGGAAGAAAGGAACACGGGAGAAGCCACTTGCGCAATTTCATGCTCTACTGCAGTAGAACATGAAACGATAGCAAATAGTGTGACGAACAACAAAAAATATTTATAAACCCTATTCATATCTGTTTTTATTTAATATATACTGAATCAATTGTATAGTTCTGTCCGCTGACAATCAGTCCCCCACTCTGCAACTGAGAAAGAATCTCAGAAGTGATTTCCAAAGAGAAATTGCCATCAATATTGAAATACTCAGTGTCCGGTGCAATGGCTGCCCAGTTGCCGTTCTTGAATGAGCCCTGTGCACCCGACAGCAAATCCGTAACCACTACAGTGATGACCTGTCCTACCTGCGCATCAGCAAACTGACCGGCAGGAATTTGTGCAGACCGTTCCCATGCACCTATCACCAGAGGACCTTCAAAAATACACATTCCCATAGCGCCCTCTACCTGAATCGTATAAGATATTGTTCCATTAGAAGAAACCAGTTCAATCACGGCAACACCGATTACATCGGCAGGCAAAGAAACCAGAAGTTTCGAGTCGCGCAGGATAAACTGTACCTGAGTACCGTTGACTGTGACATGCTGCAACTTATCTCCGTTGGCCACTTCCAGTTCGAGCAAAGCACCGGCTTCTACCTTTTCCGGAAGCTCCATCACATAGCAGCATTGCGGTTTGGAAACATTGAGCCACAGGCCCTCGACCATTTCCCCGTTATGCATATTCAAGGTCACATTTCCACTTTCTGCTTCCATCGGCACGTATACCTGCAATTCATCGGCAGCCGGTGCAGTCACTTCCACAGTCTGTCCTCCGGCAAACGTAACCGAAGCTACCAGATCCAGGTTCTGTCCCTTTATCAGCAACGCTTCTCCGGCAGGAACCTCAGCAGGAAGATAACTGTCGACCTGAGGCTTCAAGGTTTCAATAGCCACACTTACCTGTTTTCCGCTGCCGGTATTCAATACCAACTGTCCGCTCTGGGCTTTTTCGGGTACTACAACTCTCAGTTCATTTTCCGACTGAGCTGCCGGAAGCACCTTTTCATCTACTCCCGGGAAAGAAAGGTCGACTACCAGATCCAGCGAACTACCCGTAAGAAGTATCTCGTCTCCACCACGGATACCTGAAGCCGGACTTGCCACAACCTTTGAAGGAACCGCCATAGTCAGATGAGCTATCACCACCTTCACTTCCGAAGCCGGAACCATCACAATCTCACCGTCGGAAGCATTGGCAGGCAATACAAAAGAAAGAGTGTGGTCACCTTCGAGAGCAAACTCCACTGCAGTACCGTCAGGCATCAGTACTTCTTTCACCAAGTCAAGATGAGAACCATCTACCGAGATACGGTCACCGGGTTTTGCATGCTGCAGTTCGGCTACGGTTTCCACAGCAGGCAACACTACTGTCAACTCCTCTTCCGAGTAAATCAGGTTAGGCAATTCTGCTCCGTCCGACAAGATAACCTGTCCGCTTTGAGCTTCCTGAGGTACCGTCAAACGAATGGTTTTCCGGTCGTGAGCTACAAAATCCTCGGCTGAAACCGTCACATTATCTGCAAAAATCACCTCATTGATCAAATTCAGATAATCCCCTTTAATCGTCAGTTCATCGCCCGGCAACACCGACAACGGACTCAACTCATCAATAGAAATCGGTTCGGTAAACGTCAGTTCAGTCTGTGTCGTGATATCCCCTTGCGGCGTTCTCAACACCAACTGTCCCGGTTCGGCATCCTGAGGAACAGTGATACGGATTTCCGTATCACTGATCACTCTTATCTCCGTAACGTCTCCGCTTCCCGGAATCCATACAGCCGTTACCTGATCCATTCCACTTCCCAAAAATCTCAACTCACCTCCTCGTGCCACCGGTGAAGGTCCAAATACATTCAGACTGATACCCCCTGTATACTGGTTCGTATCCACGTCGTCCCCTTTCAAACAAGAAGTAAAGGAAACGCCAGTCATCAAAAGTGCTCCAGCAAGAAAAAGCACTGATAATTTATTTGTTTTCATTGTATATCGATATTATGATTAATGAATAGGTACTACCCGGATATTGTCAATACAGATAGTCGGAGTACAAGCCGTTCCGGTTACTCCACCGTTCCATACAAACAACGTAAGTCCGGTAATGTCTGTTGCCGACAATGGAGAGAGAGAAATTCCAGAAGCTCCATAACAGAAATCAGACAAAGGAATCGTCACAGTAGTCCATCCGGCAGTAGTATAACTTCCGGTTGATGCCCATGGTATCCACAATCCTCTTGGGAATGTATCGTCCTGGAAGAACGCATTGTTCATATTGTTTCCGCTGACCTCATTATTGGTAGTCAGCAACACCTGCATGGCACAGGCACTCCAGGCATCCGGAACATTAACCTCAAATTTCAGCTGCAGGTTGCTCAAGTCAGAGAAATCAACCAACGTATTCAAATACGGAGTAGCTTCATCACCATAGGGCCAGTACTCGAAAGCGAAGTTCGTATCATTCCAGGAACCGTTATCCAGATCACCCTGGAAAATCAGGTAATTTCCATCCAGCGGAGCCACTTTCTCCAATGTACCGATCTTAGGAGCATGCCAACCGCAGAAATTAGCGATAGCCTCATCACCATCATCATCAAAGTCGAACAAGAATCCTTCCCGTTCCATGTAGCGGAAAGTAGACTGACTTTTACCATAAATTGATTCTATATTGATATATCCCATCTCTGCTCCTTCGGGAACCACAAAACTGATGGCGTTACGGGTCAGGCTGGTCACTTCAGTTACCGGAACATTGCCGATTTCGATGGTAAGAGGCACATTCGGGTCATCAATGAAATAATCTCCATAAATGGTAGCCACAGTACCCGGAAGCGCATATTCGTTCGACATAGAAGTAATTTCAGGAGCCGGAACCAAAACCTTGAAATCATATGTCACAGTTTCCTGATTCCGGTTGACCAGATAAATCTTATTTGTCACTACTTCCGGAATTGCAGAAGGCACATCTACAATCAACGTATTGTCTGTAATCAGACTGGTATTCAGAACGGCTTTCTGGTCATTGAAGTACAATTCATACACGCTACGCAGATTTTCTCCGACCAGACAGATCGTATTCGACATATACGCACCGGTAATCAGAGAGTCGGCTACAGCCGGATCGGTCATCCGCACATAACTTACAGAAGGAAGGCCGTCGGCGATCTCATACTTGTCGGGTTCGTCCTCACATGCAGTAGTCATCATTCCCAGAATGACTGCACCAGCTGCTACTAACCCTTTTATATATCTCATTGCTTTCATCTTATGTCTTTTTTATTAATAACTAAATTCACTTCGTACATCCACATGAATCGGATCCTCCATCAAATGAGGATTGAATACCACGTCCTCGGTAGGGAACGGCAGGGTAAAACTGGAAACTGTCACGTTAGGCTTCACTGCATCCGGATTGTAACGGTGCTCTTCAGGATTTACCGTAAACGTACCGCTCTGATAATAAGTCTTGTACAAATCATCCAATCCATAATACACATCCCTGCGCTGATTAGTCAGTTCCTGTATTGCCCGTTGAGAATCATAATATGACAAACGGACATAATCGTACCAGCGGTCACCTTCACAGGCCAGTTCCAGACGACGTTCTTTCCATACATCCTCCCAGGTGATGACCGAAGGACGCTTGTACGTACTGACGGCACGATGACGTACCTGATAGAAGGCATCGATGGCAGATGCATCGGAAGTAGAACCGTTGTTTCCGATGACAGCTTCCGCATATACCAGATACACGTCAGACAATCGCAACAGATGTGTACTCAACTGGCTACGCTGAGTGGAAGCCGATACTCCGCAACCGGTCAGATGGTCATTGGCATTACCGTAAAGATGCTTGACTGCATTGGCACCTGTTCCACTCTGGTAAGTACCCGGACCGCCCAGTCCGTCGGTATCATAAATAAAATTGATGTAGTTGAATCCACCCTTGTCCTGCCAGAAATACTCATAAGTATCTCCACACATCATCATGGTTGCCT
>OKRY01002377.1_pt1 | contig 14741 bp, 10 predicted proteins | sample 1601121 | NCBI WGS metagenome assembly OKRY01 (sample SAMEA3541546, study PRJEB24748) | human gut metagenome | biome: human gut; feature: human-associated habitat; material: faeces | place: China | collected 2012
GTACTCTGATGCAGAACTTACAGCTAAGCTTGATGAAGTAGGCCGTGATGGTCGCCGGCGTATGTGAGCATCAGTGAGCTGTTCAGGCAGTTCTCGCAGTGGGAGACGGGAGATCCGGTGAAACTGGTGTGCGACCTGTACAAGGTGTTTGTGGAGGCGACCGGAAGCAAGGAGACACTGGATGAGTTTTATTTCTGGGGGGAAATGCTGATAGCGGACTTCGATGATGCCGACAAGAACATGGTGGATACGGATGCACTGTTCGGCAACCTGAAGGACCTGAACGAGATGATGGACCACTATGAGTTTCTGGAAGAGGGACAGAAGGAGGCGCTGGGACAGTTCTTCCGCAATTTCTCCATGGACCAGGTGACGGAACTGAAGAGGAGGTTCATCGCGCTCTGGGATGTGCTGGGGGATATTTACAAGGAGTACCGGCGGGTGCTGAGTGAGCAGGGAATCGCGTACGAGGGTATGCTCTACCGGGAGGTGACCGAACGGATGCAGGTGGACGAACTGCCTTATGAGAAGTATGTGTTTGTGGGATTCAACGTGCTGAACAAGGTGGAGCATACGCTGTTCAGCAAACTGAGGGATGCGGGAAAGGCCTGGTTTTACTGGGACTACGATGTGTTCTATATGAAGCGCGACCATCCGCACGAGGCGGGTGAGTTTATCCGGAGAAACCTGAAGGATTTTCCTTCGGAACTGCCGGAGCGGTGGTTTGACCAGTTGGGCAAGCCGAAGGAGGTTACCTTCGTCGAATCGCCGACGGAGAACGGACAGGCGCGTTTTCTGCCGCAATGGATCAGGGAGAACCTGACAGAGGAGGAAAAGGAAACGGCGGTGGTGCTCTGTAACGAGGGCCTGCTGCAGCCGGTGCTGCATTCGCTGCCGGAGAACATCCGCCACATCAACATTACGATGGGATTTCCGCTGACACAGACGCCGGCCTACAGTTTTGTGAATGCACTGCTGGAACTGCATACGGCGGGATATAATGCCCAAAGCGGAAGGTTCCGCTTCGATGAGGTGATGAGTGTGCTGAAGCATCCGTATACGCGGGAACTGTCGAAACATGCGGAGGAATTGAAGGAACGGCTGGTGAAGGACAACCGCTTCTACCCTCTCCCGTCGGAACTGACGAAGGATGAGGTGCTGGAGCTGATTTTCACGCCGTGCGTGGGCAACCTGAAGTTGTGTGAGATGCTTTGCGAGAGCATGAAGCGGGTGGCGGAGTTTTACCAGCAGCGGGCAGCGGCACAAAACCGGGCCTTCGACCAGTTGTACAGGGAGGCGCTGTTTAATACGTATACGCTGGTCAACCGCTTCCATACGCTGACCGAAAGCGGGGACCTGCAGTTGCAGACCGACATGTTCAAGCGACTGCTGACTAGGTGATTATAGAACACACAGCAAAGCTTGGAACTAAGATATTAAAGACTGGTAATGGCAAATGTAATTTTTCTAATACATTTATGACTAAAGAAATGTACCAGAATAATAACGCAGATTATGCGATGAGAATTATTAACAGGTTTAATGTTGATGATACAATACATTTTTTTGAGGGCTTAAGTGTATATAAGAAGGAACGTAACGGTTATCTGTATCCGAGGTCAGAGATGGCGGCTTCTGTGGCGCTGGCGCTTACAGGAAAGATACAGGCACTTGATATTCCGGTTTTCTTTGAGACATCTGTTAAAAGAATTGACAAGGCAGGCAGCGAGTATGTGTTACAGCTTGAAGGAGCGAAGACTAATACAATTAAGACTAAGACAGTGATACTTGCATGCGGTTCGGCAGCTTCACCGTCTTCTGGTTCTGATGGAAGCGGTTATAAGCTTGTTAAGAAGCTTGGAATTAAGGTTGTTAAGCCTCTTCCGGCTCTTACGGCACTTGAATCGGACAAGAAGAATATGAAGCTTGCAACGGGTGTAAGAGCATATGGTAATGTTAAGATTATGGCAGCAGGCAGAGTGGTTGCTGAGGATACTGGCGAGATTCAGTTTACTGATTATGGAATATCAGGAATCCCTGTTTTTCAGGTGAGCCGTTTTGCTGTCAGGGCGATGGAAGAAGGTCAGAGGGTTGAAGCACTTGTTGATGTGGCAGCAGATATTAAAGAAGATGACCTTTTATCAATGCTAAAATGTGCTGTTAATACAAGAAAGCATCAGTCAGTAAGTGAAAGCCTGTCAGGGTTGTTTAATAAAAAGCTTGTAATGATGATATGTAAGGATATTGGAATTGAGGGCAATTCCTCGGCTTCTGATATAGATGACGACATATGCCAGAAACTTGTCAGACATATGAAATCCCTCCGCTACCATATAACAGGATATAAGGGAAATGATTATGCACAGGTCTGTCAGGGTGGTGTCAATGTATCAGAACTGAATGATAATCTTGAATCAGTAAATAATCCTGGGATATTCTTTGCAGGGGAGCTTGTGGATATAGACGGCAGATGTGGAGGTTATAACCTTCAGTGGGCATGGAGCAGCGGCGTGGTTGCTGCTAAGTCAGTGTTTGATTATTGTAACAGACAGGAATAAGAATAATGGAAAAGAAATGTATTAAGATTAGTAATATAAAGATATCTCCTGATAAAGATACAGCATTTTTAGAAGGAATTATAAGAAAAGAATTAAGACTTGGAAAAGATGCACAGATTGATTATGAAATAGCAAAAAGGTCACTTGACTGCAGACATAAGCCTCAGGTTATGCATATATACAGTGTCGAAGTGTATAAGGTGGTGCGTTCCGGCAGGGAAGAAAAGCTTGAGAATATAATTAAGAAATCAGGTTGTAAAAATGCTGTTATGTCTAAAAGGGTTATCTATAAGTTTCCTGTTAATGCGACAGAAAATGTTAATGAAGATGAAAGACCTGTAGTTATCGGGTTTGGACCAGCAGGAATATTCTGTGCTCTTGAGCTTGCCAAAGCGGGGCTTAGACCTGTTGTATATGAGCGTGGACAGGATGTTGATACAAGAACTAAGAAGGTTGCACAGTTCTGGGAGACGGGTGAGCTTGATACAGAATGTAATGTGCAGTTTGGTGAAGGCGGAGCAGGCACATTTTCTGATGGAAAGCTTAACACACAGATTTCAGATACATTTGGAAGAATAAGATATGTTCTGCAGAGTTTTGTTGAATTCGGTGCATCAGAAGAGATTCTGTACGCCAATAAGCCGCATATAGGAACAGACGTGCTTGCGGTTGTAATTAAGAATATAAGACAGCATATTACCGCGCTTGGCGGTGAAGTTAATTTTGGAAGCTGTCTTAAAAAGATTGAGATTAAAGACGGAAAGGTGTGTGGCGTTGTTATAGCTGACAAAGATGGCGAGTATGCAAGAAAATGCAGTAAAGTGTGCCTTGCAATAGGTCACAGCTCAAGAGATACATTTGAATATCTTCACAGTGAGAATATAGATATGGAGCCGAAGCCTTTTGCTGTTGGAGTAAGAATAGAACATCCTCAGGAAATGATTAATTATAATGCTTATGCTGATGCTGCATATGAGCTTCCGGCTGCTGATTATAAAGTTACTTACAAGACAAAGAATACAGATAAAGAACGAGGCGTGTATTCGTTCTGTATGTGCCCTGGTGGTTATGTTGTTAACGCTTCATCAGAAAACGGAAGAACATGTGTTAATGGAATGAGTTACTCAGGCCGTGATTCCCGAAATGCTAATTCAGCAATAATTGTTACAGTCGGACCGGACGATTTCGGATATGGAGTGCTTGATGGAATAAAATTCCAGAGACAGCTGGAAGCAAACGCTTATGCTGAGGGAAATGGAAAAGTTCCGGTACAGTTATTTGGCGATTTTGAGGAAAATATACAAACAGCAGAATTGGGAGAAGTTGAGCCTTGTATAAAGGGTGAATATACATTAGCTAATCTTAGGAATGTATTACCTTCTTATGTGACAGATTCGGTTGTTGAAGGTGTGCATGGTTTTTCAAGATTTATACATGACTTTGACAGGAAAGATGCCGTACTTTCGGGTGTTGAGAGCAGAACATCAAGTCCTGTAAGAATAATAAGAAACGATGAACTTGTAAGTACATCAGTATGTGGATTGTATCCGTGCGGTGAAGGTGCAGGGTATGCAGGAGGCATAACATCTGCTGCAGTTGATGGTGTTAAGGTTGCGGAATATATGGCAGTAACAGCTGCTTGTATGGGATAATATGGACTTTTTAATAAAAATATAGTAAAATAGACCAGTATTTGATTTTTTTACTGGAGATATTAAAATATGGGGAATTATAGAGAGTTTATAAAAGATAAGAAAAGAATTGTTATAAAGATAGGTTCATCTTCACTTATGCATGAGCAGACAGGCAGATTGGACCTTTTAAAGATTGAAAAGCTGGTAAGGATTCTTATTGATGTTAAGAATTCAGGAAAAGATGTCGTTTTAGTTTCTTCTGGTGCAATAGCTGTGGGAAGGGCTGTTATAGGACTCTGTGACAGACCTACAGAACTTCCGGTAAAACAGGCATGTGCATCCATAGGACAGGCTAAGTTAATGATGGTTTACCAGAAGATATTTGCAGAATATGGTGCAGTTGCATCACAGGTTCTTCTTACCAAGAATACAATAGTTAATGATGTTAACAGAACTAACGCGCAGAATACATTTAACGAAATCTTAAAACTTGGGGCAGTTCCAATCGTTAATGAGAACGATACAGTATCAACTTACGAGATTGAACAGCTACAGGCTTTTGGAGATAATGACAGACTTTCAGCAATTGTTGCTTCAATTATCGGAGCGGACCTTCTTATTCTGTTATCTGATATTGATGGTCTGTATACAGATGATCCAAACACTAATCCTAATGCAAAATTTGTTGAAATTGTATACGAGATTGATGAGAAACTTATGGGAATGGGTAAAGATTCATCCGGTAGTAATATGGGGACTGGCGGAATGACAACCAAGCTTATTGCAGGAAAGATTGCAACACTGTCGGGGGCGGATATGATTATTACTAATGGTAATGATGTTGACAATATTATCAGGGTTATGGCAGGAGAGAATGTTGGAACATTGTTCTTAGACCACAGAGCATCTGATTTTGACCTGATGTCTCTTATAGATTAAGGCTGATTGAAGATTACTTGGACGACAACGGGAGGTCATACATGGATATTAAGCTGATGAGGAATTCGGAGAAGGGAATATTCTATTCTATTAATGACAGGCTTTTAATGCAGATAACAGATGATAATTATCAGTATCAGGGTCTTCAGGGAAAGAAATATTTTATTCTGAATGCAGCAACTAATGAAAAATTTGAAGTGGCATCGCAGATTAAGAAGTATAATTTCTGTAAGGTGAAATATGCATGCCTTGAAAGAAATTATATGTTCTTCACATCACTGGAATCAGTGACTGAAAGCCGTACACTTCTTACTGTATACAGGTTTATGTTCGATACTAATGAGAATGAGGCAGTATTCAGTATGGAGATAGATAATACAGATATATCTGATGGATTGAGATATTATATATTTGTTATGGATTCTAATTATTTTTTTGTTGAAAAGCTTGAAAAGAAAGGAAAACTGATAGATATATTTCTCTATGATATTAATTCTGAAACAGATAATGACATGAGTGATACATTTGTGAAAAATACAGGCATATATAAGGTGCTTCCAATAGGTGGAAACAATTGTGTCATAAAATTCGGAGCAGACAGACTTGTATCAGATGGAACAGGCGGTGAAGAAAAAATAGCTGTACTTAATGCTAAACAGTTTGTTTCTGAGATATCGTTTAATGGTCAGATGATAACTATGGAAGAACTTGATGTGTCAGATGAATCGACTACATTTCCATATATAAAAGCAGGTTCTGGAAAGATTATTTATTCGAAATATAATTTTAATAGTCAGTCAGAAGAAATCATTATATATGATGCTATAACAAAGGTTAAGCAGGTAAGACTTAATAATAATGTTGAACATGCAATGGATTTAAGTTTTACTTATATTATCAATGATATCCCATATTTACTTAAAAAAGTGGATAAAAGTACATGCTTTGTTAATCTTAATACACAGAAGCCAGAATACAGGCTTCATTCTGATATGAAATTCAGATATATGAAGAATGATATTGTTGTTATAACCCGTATGAGACATCGGTTTTTCTTTATTAAGAAAGCTTCTGAATATATTGAAGCATATAGAATTTTGGATCTTCATCATCCTGTGCTTTCTACAAAGGCTGTGTATAACAGTTGTGCAGAAAGCGGAGATGATTTGATTATATTTACTAATTAGTGACAGAGGTTTGTATGGTTACAGAGAAAACATTAGAAAGAATTAACGAGCTTTATCATAAATCTAAAGCAGAGGGACTTACAGATGCAGAACTTGCTGAACAGAAGCGGTTAAGAGCTGATTATGTTAAAGCTTTCAGAGAAAACTTAAGAGGACAGTTAGAATCTATCAAGATTAAGAATCCTGATGGTTCTTTAATAGATGTCAAGGCAAGACATGATGAGAAGATGAAAAGATTGGCAGAGGAACAGGCAGAGAAAGGTAACTAGATGGATAAGAATGAAGTGCGTCAGCTTATTATGAACCGCAGACATGAATTGTCAGATGAAGATATTGAAATGCAGAGTGGACTTATAATTGACAGATTGAAAAAATCGGACATATATAAGACATCGGAAAATGTATTTCTGTATATGAGCTATAACAGGGAAGTTGATACATATATGCTTCTTTCGCAGTGCTTTATGGATGGCAAGAAAGTATATGCTCCAAAAGTTTTATCAAAGACACAGATGGAGTTTTATTGCTTATCTGATGAGAATGATCTTGTAAGTGGTTATATGGGAATTATGGAACCGTCTGACATCTGCGATAAAGCTAAGATCAGAGATGGACTTTTTATTATGCCGGGGCTTGCGTTTGATTATGATTTTCACAGAATAGGTTATGGCGGAGGCTTTTATGACAGATATCTATCGGAAGATAATACATTTATAAAAGCGGCACTTGCTTTTGATTTCCAGCTTTTAGAGAGTATTCCTTATGAGGAACATGATTTAAAACCGGATTATATTATTACACAGACACAGTTTATAAGGAGGGAGAATTGATGGAATCACTTGAACAGATTGGAATTAAGGCTAAGAAGGCATCAAGATATCTTGCTAAGCTTGGAATAGATGAGAAGAATAAGGCACTTGAAGCGGTTGCTGATGCACTTACAGCTAATGCAGAGAGTATAATTGCAGCCAATGAAAAAGACCTTGTTAATGCCAAAGCCAACGGAATGAAGCCTGCTCTTATTGACAGACTTACGCTTGATGTTAAGAGAATCAATGCAATGGCAGATGGAATAAGAGTTCTTACAGGTCTTGAAGATCCGGTTGGCGAAGTAACAGGCATGAAGAAAAGACCTAATGGACTTGTTATCGGAACGAAGAGAGTACCTCTTGGCGTTGTTGCAATTATATATGAGTCAAGACCTAATGTTACTGCTGATGCATTCGGACTTACTTTCAAGTCTGGCAATGCCTGCATCTTAAGAGGTGGAAGTGATTCTATTAATTCTAATATTGCTATTGCAGATGTTATTGCAAATGCACTTTCTGACAACGGAATTAATCCTGATGTTATTAATCTTATAAAAGATACAGACAGAGCACTTGTTAACCAGCTTATGAAGATGAATGATTACATTGATGTAATTATTCCAAGAGGTGGGGCAGGGCTTATTAAGAATGTTGTCAACAACAGTACAGTACCTGTAATTGAAACTGGTACAGGAAACTGTCATGTATATGTTGATGAATATGCTGATATTGATATGGCTGTCAAAGTTATATATAATGCCAAGACTTCAAGAATTGGAGTATGTAATGCGTGTGAATCATTGGTTATTCACAAAGCTGTTGCAAAGCAGGCAATTCCACTTATTGTAAATGCACTTAAAGAAAAGAATGTTGAAGTGCGTGGTGATGAATATGCAATGCAGTGTGATTCAAGAATTGTTCCGGCAAGTGACGATGACTGGGGAATGGAATATCTTGATTATATTATATCTGTTAAGACTGTTGACTCTGTTGACGAAGCAATAGAACATATTAATACATATAACACAGGCCATTCAGAGTCAATAATTACTAAAGATTACAATAATGCCAACAGATTTCTTGATGAAATAGATGCTGCATGTGTATATGTAAATGCTTCCACAAGATTTTCTGATGGATTTGAATTCGGATTCGGTGCTGAGATTGGAATAAGCACACAGAAGCTTCATGCAAGAGGTCCTATGGGGCTTAAAGCACTTACAACTACTAAGTATGTTATATACGGAGAGGGGCAGATAAGACAGTAAGATGTTTTATAAGTATGGGGTGTTTTTATGATTAGAAGAGATTTTGATTTAGAAGAAATGAAGTATTTTCTTCATCTTGTCGGACAGAGTACAGATGATTATCTTTATATACTGGATTTAACTAATGATAAAGCTGTTTATTCAAAATCAATAACTAATGTGTTTGCACTTGATTCAGAGGAATTTTCCAATGCTACGCAGGAATTGGTTAAAGTTGTTCATCCGGACGATATTGATATGCTGATGAATGATATAGAGGATGGAATGAATGGAAGAAAGAGCAGTCATAATTTAGAGTATAGATGGAAAACTGTGGATGGAGAATATGTTGCAATAAATTGTAGAGGACAGTATATAGTAAGCCATGGAGCTATTTACCTTATCGGAAGAATATCGGAGATTGGGAAACAGAGCAGATTTGATAATAATACAGGGCTTTACAGGGAAATTGTTCTTGAAAATGTATATAATGAATATGCTAAAACCAGAAATGCGTCAGGTTTTCTTATGCTTGTTGGTGTAGATAATTTTAAAGAAATTAATGAAAAATATGGTGCAAAAACAGGTGATGAAGTATTGAATATTCTTATTGATTCAATAAAGAAATATATTGACACACCACTTAGAATATTCAGAATGCCTGGTGATGAATGTGCCATATTTATGCCATATTCCATGGAAAATGATATTGGACAGGCTAAGATTCTCTATAAGAGAATAAGAAATCGTATTGACAGAGCAATTGAAATAAGAAAGTATGATATATTTTTTACAATATCAGCAGGGGTTGCTGAATTTGATACAGAGAAAGACAGTTTTAATGAGTTGTTAAAAAATGCCAAATTTGCTCTTCATGCTGCCAAACTCAATGGTAAGAACCGATGTGAAATATTTGTTGAAACTGAGTATACAGAGTATATAGAAAAACTTAGTGTTCAGGATGAATTACGCAGATGTATAAGTGAAGGTTTTGAAGGATTTGAGTTATATTTTCAGCCAATATATAATACCGATGATGACAGTTTGTCAGGAGCAGAGGCTCTTATAAGATGGAATAGCAGAAAATATGGATTTATAGGTCCTAACACATTCATACCGCTTCTAGAGGACAGTGCACTTATTATTCCACTTGGAAGATGGATAATTAATACTGCTGCTAAGGCATGCAACAGATGGATTACCAGTATTCCGAATTTTGTTATGCATATTAATCTGTCTTTCGTACAGATTGTCAAAAGTAATATAGTTAAAGATGTATTAGAGAATATCGAAAGATACAGTGCAGCTAATAATCATTATGTATTTGAAATAACAGAAACTATAGAGATGGACCAGATACCAGCTGTTCAGAACGTATTTAAAGAATTTGTAAAGAATGAATTCAGATTCGCAATTGATGATTTTGGAACAGGATATTCAAATTATGGATATATGCGTGACAGAACATTTGATATAGTTAAAGTTGACAGGTCTTTTGTAACTGATATAGATAAACTTAAAGATAATTATCTTATGGTAAGTTTTATAATTAAGATGGCACATGAGATGGGATTGCATGTGTGTATTGAGGGTGTTGAAACAAAGGAAGAGCTTTCATGTGTTAAGAAACTTGGTGCAGATTATATTCAGGGATACTATTATGGTAAACCGGTATGCTTACAAGATTTTGAAGAACAGCACTTGAAAAGATTTGTATTAGGATAAGTATAGAATGGAGAATTGTAGATAATGCAGGAAGTTAATAACACCAGTGCACTTGAAGAACAGCTTTATTATATTGGAGAATGCAAGAAGTTCTTAGAAAAGAAAACAAAAGAAATAGGCAGACCGTTATATGCGTGTGTACACACATTTGGCTGCCAGATGAATGCCAGAGATTCTGAGAAGCTTCTCGGGGTACTTAAAGAGATTGGATATCTTGAGACAGAGGATGAGGATAAGTCAGATTTTGTTATATATAATACATGTACTGTAAGAGAGAATGCTAATCTTAAGGTTTATGGACGTCTTGGACATCTTAAGAATGTCAAAAGAAAGAATCCGCATATGCTTATTGCAATGTGTGGCTGTATGATGCAGGAGCCTGATGTGGTCGAGAAGATAAGAGATTCTTATAAGTTTGTTGATATTGTTTTTGGTACATTTAATATATATGCAATGGCAAAGCTTATATATAACAGAATTACATCAGGAAGCCAGGTTATTGATATCTGGGAAAAGACAAAGGATATTGTTGAGGAGCTTCCTACAGAAAGAAAGTTCCCATTCAAATCAGGTGTTAATATTATGTACGGCTGTAATAATTTCTGTACTTACTGTATCGTGCCTTATGTACGAGGAAGAGAGATAAGCCGTGAGCCTAAGGATATCATTATGGAGATTGAAAGGCTTGTAAAGGATGGCGTCAAGGAAGTTATGCTTCTTGGACAAAATGTTGATTCTTATGGAAAGACACTTGACAATCCTGTATCATTTGCCCAGCTTCTAAGAGAGATTGATAAGATAGAGGGACTTGAAAGAATCAGATTCATGACACCTCATCCTAAGGATATTGAGGAAGAGACTCTTGAAGTTATAAGAGATTCAAAGAAAATATGTAATCATATACATTTTCCACTCCAGTCAGGAAGCTCAAGGCTTCTTAAGCTGATGAACAGAAAGTATACTAAAGAGCATTACTTAGAGCAGGTTGAGATGATAAGAAGAATACTGCCCGATGTTTCTATTACAACTGATATTATTGTTGGGTTTCCAGGAGAGACAGAGGAAGATTTCGAGGATACTATTGATGTTGTAAAGAAAGCAAAGTTTGATAGTGCATATACATTTATATATTCAAAAAGAACAGGTACGCCTGCTGCCAGAATGGAGAATCAGGTGCCCGAGGATGTTGTTAAGGACAGATTTAACAGACTGCTTGCAACTGTAAATGAAGTGTCACATGAGCATATCAGAAGATATGAGGGCATGGATATGAAAGTCTTGGTTGAGGGTAAAGATGACCATGAAGAAGGTTTTGTTACAGGCAGAATGACTAATAATATTCTTGTACATTTCGCAGGGGATGAATCACTTATCGGACAGATTGTTACAGTACATCTTGACGAATGTAAAGGATTTTACTATATGGGCAGACTTATCGAGGATTAATCAGGGAGTAATATAATGGCAGAGTATTCACCAATGATGCAGCATTATCTTGCTACTAAAGCAGAGTACAAGGACTGCATACTTTTTTACAGACTTGGAGATTTCTATGAAATGTTTTTTGATGACGCTTTAGTTGTCTCTAAGGAACTTGAACTTACATTGACAGGAAAAGACTGTGGACAGGAGGAACGTGCGCCTATGTGCGGCGTTCCTTTTCATGCGGCAGAAACTTATATTAACAGGCTTGTTTCTAATGGACACAAGGTCGCAATATGCGAGCAGATGGAAGACCCTAAGCAGGCAAAAGGCATTGTCAAAAGAGAGGTTATAAAGGTTGTAACACCGGGAACTAACTTAAACAGTCAGGCACTTGATGAAACTAAGAATAATTATCTTATGAGTATTGTTTATCTTGGAGATGTGCTTGGTGTTGCTATTGCAGATTATTCAACAGGTGACTTCTTTGTAACTGAGATTGAGACAGGTGCGGAGCTTATTGATGAAATTAATAAGTTTGTTCCGTCAGAGATAATACTTAATGAGTATTTTGCAATGAGCGGAATAGACCTTACATTTATATCAGAGAAGCTTTCCATATCAGTGTCAACACTTGAAAACTGGTACTTTGATGATGATTCCTGCAAGGCAAAGTTAAAAGAACATTTTCATGTAAATATGCTGGACGGACTTGGAATCAAGGATTATCCGGTAGGAATTGATGCTGCGGGAGCACTTCTTATATATCTTACCCAGACACAGAAAAGTGATATGTCGCATATTACAAGCATTGTGCCTTACACAACAGGCAAATACATGCTTATAGACAGTTCATCAAGACGAAATCTTGAGCTTGTTGAGACTATGCGTGAAAAGCAGAAAAAAGGCTCGCTTCTGTGGGTACTTGATAAGACCAAGACTGCAATGGGCGCAAGAGCGTTAAGAAATCTCGTGCTGCAGCCGCTTATTAACAGAGACGAGATTATAAGAAGACAGGACGCTATAGAGGAGCTTTCTGATAATGCAATTGACAGTGAAGAGATTCGTGAATATCTTGGCCCTATATATGACCTTGAGCGAATCATGACTAAGATTAGTTGTAAGTCGGCTAATCCAAGGGATTTAATTGCATTTAAGAATTCCCTGGAGATGATACCTCACATTAAGAATCAGATAGGACATTTTAAGTGTGATGTATTCAGACAGTGCTTTGAGCAGATGGACGACTTAAAAGACTTATATAATCTTGTTGACACTGCAATTATAGATGATCCTCCGATTACAATGCGTGATGGTGGAATGATAAAGGACGGCTTTTCAGCAGAGGCTGATGAGCTTCGTAATGCCAAGATTAAAGGAAAAGAATGGCTTGCAGAGCTTGAAAGCAGGGAGAAAGAAAAGACAGGAATTAAGAATCTCAAAGTTAAGTATAACAAGGTATTCGGATATTACCTGGAGGTTACTAATTCATTTAAAAACCTTGTTCCTGCTGAATGGGTACGAAAGCAGACTCTTACCGGTTCTGAAAGATACACTACAGATGAGTTAAAGCATCTTGAAGATATTATTCTTGGCGCAGAGGATAAGCTGTACTCACTTGAATATGATTTATTCTGTGAAGTCAGGGAGCGCATAGCGGCAGAGGTTGTAAGAATACAGAACACTGCCAAGGCTGTTGCAATGATTGATGTGTATGCTTCACTTTCTGTTGTTGCAACACAGAATAATTTCGTAAGACCTAAGATTAATGAAAAAGGTATTATAGATATTAAGAACGGCAGACACCCTGTAGTTGAGAAGATGATTTCTAATGATATGTTCATTGCCAATGATACTTATCTTGACAATGGAATGAACAGAATTTCAATTATCACAGGTCCTAATATGGCTGGTAAATCTACATATATGAGACAGACGGCACTTATTGTGCTTATGGCACAGACAGGCTCTTTCGTTCCAGCTGATTCAGCAAATATATGTATTGTTGACCGTATATTTACACGAGTCGGAGCGTCTGATGACTTAGCTTCCGGTCAGTCAACTTTCATGGTTGAGATGACAGAGGTTGCCAATATCTTAAGAAATGCAACTCCTAAGAGCCTTATAATTCTTGATGAAATAGGAAGAGGAACAAGCACATTTGACGGATTGAGTATTGCATGGGCTGTTGTTGAGTATATTGCCAATACTAAATACTTAGGAGCCAAGACACTTTTTGCAACACATTATCATGAACTTACTGAATTAGAAGGAACTCTTGACGGAGTTAATAATTACTGTATTGCTGTCAAGGAAAACGGTGATGATATTGTTTTCTTAAGAAAGATTGTAAAAGGCGGTGCTGATAAGAGTTATGGTATTCAGGTTGCCAAGCTTGCAGGAGTTCCTGATGTGGTTCTTAACAGGGCTAAGGAGCTTGTTGTGGACTTAAGTGATGCTGATATATCACAGAAAGCTAAGGATATTGCACAGTATTCCAAGAAGCTTGACAAGATGAATGACAAGTACAGAAAGGTTAATGACCTTGAAGTCAAGCAGATGTCGCTTTTTGATACTGTTAAGGATGATGATATAGTAACTGATATAATGAATCTTGATATAAGCAATATGATGGAGCGGTCCGCGCCCAGCTCGATGAAACGCCGGTAGATGGATTCCACGGTCTGCAGGGTCTTTATGCTTTCGCCCGCACCGATGAGCACCGTGTCGTACGGCGCCAGCAGCGGATGGTAAAGGCGGTCGATCGTAGCGTCGGAAACGACGATCACGCGCCCCTCAGGCAGCACCCCGGAGAGGATGTCGGCCGTGGGACCGATGTAAATCTCGCTTTGTTCCCGAACGTTGAAGGTGGGTTTCATGATCTTTAACTTTTTTAAGAAGCCAACAAATTTAGTACATTTTCCGGAGAAATTGTTACCTTTGCACCACAAAATCTATTCACATGCAAAAACTACGCAATATCGCAATTATTGCACACGTGGACCACGGCAAGACCACGCTCGTCGATAAAATGATCCTCGCCGGCAACATTCTGCGCGACAACGCCAAACAATCCGGAGAGCTGATCCTCGACAACAACGACCTTGAGCGTGAACGCGGAATCACGATTCTCTCGAAAAACGTCTCGGTAATTTACAAGGATTATAAGATCAACATCATCGACACTCCGGGCCACGCCGACTTCGGCGGCGAGGTCGAG
>OKRY01002378.1_pt1 | contig 14735 bp, 13 predicted proteins | sample 1601121 | NCBI WGS metagenome assembly OKRY01 (sample SAMEA3541546, study PRJEB24748) | human gut metagenome | biome: human gut; feature: human-associated habitat; material: faeces | place: China | collected 2012
AACTCTTTACGAAATACTTCAAACTCTTAGAAAACAAAAAAACTGAGTCTCTATATGTTTCAGAAACTCAGTTTTTCTGTTTTTGGTGATCTTCTTAAATCCTCATGTTAGGATTTTCTTCAAAAAACTCCTGATAACGAGGTTTAAGTAAAGTATTACTCTGTAATTTTACGGATAAATACAAGACCTTTGGTATCATTTCCCCCTTGTCCAGCCATTTGCGGTTCTAGATAGAAAGGCGTTCCTGCCTCAAATGAATTAATCTGGAAACGGAATGTCACCTTTTTCTCCCGTGTTACAGTTTGTGCTTGTTCCAGATTATCCAAAAGTTCATCTCGTTTGAGCACTTTCATGCTTTGGATTTGCAGATTATTATCTCCATACAGAAGAAGGGCAGCAGCTTATGAAACAGACCGCCAGGACAACAGAAGAATGGGAACATGAACAACAGCAAATGAGATGGGTACTGGAGGAGATGCTTCCTACCCTTCAGTATTTCTGCAACCTGGAAAAACTGGAAACAGCGGTTCTGGAAGAACAGGAAATAGAAAAGAAAGTCCCTTTACTGACGCAGGGGGACGCATCACGAAAAGCATATCAGGAAGCCATGCTTGCCTATATCCGGGAAAGCAGGATTGCATTAAATACAGGGAAGGAGCTGCCTTGTATGCCGGATATCCGGGATTTTGCAACTGCCTGTCCGGATAAATCATACAAAGAACAGGTTATGGAAGAACTGTTGCGCCGGGTTAAGACCTATGGAGTTGGAAGAAGTCTGGGGGATGTTTTGGACGGTATGCTTCCGGATAAATTAGCGAAAGCATTGTTGCAGGCATTGCATAAGAGCCCTGGAGATGGAACTGAAATATTGCAGGAGGACAGATGGCGAAACGATCTGGCAGATCAGATCAAAGGCAAAAAATTACATATCCGGAAGGTGAGTGATTTCGACAAGGCGCAGGTTACAACCGGAGGCGTGGCTTTAAGCGAACTGCAGGCTGACACTTTGGAACTGATCAAGTATCCGGGAATATATGTTACCGGAGAACTGGCGGATGTTGATGGGATCTGTGGCGGCTACAATCTGCAGTGGGCTTGGTCTAGTGGACATTTGGCAGGGCAGAGTGCGGCGTGTGCATTAAAAACAAAGATAAGGAGTAGATCATGATACAGATCACACAGATAAAAGTACCGTTGGCCAAGGTACAACAGGAGGTGCCTGCCGAAGCACTTCGTCGTGGTATATTGACGGAGTCTGAATATGCATTGGTATGCAAGGCGGCGGCAAAGTTATTGCACCGCAAAGAATCACAATTGCGGGATTTGACGGTGAAACGGCGTTCCATCGATGCGAGACATAAGGATGCAATCGTGTTCAGTTATACCGTGACGCTTTGTCTGGATGGCGAACATAAGCTGTTGCAGCAGAAAGCATTTCAATCGAAAGTTACTTTGGTGAAAGCATCAAAGCAAAGGAAAGTTGTTACTTTTGCAGATACGATCAGTGCTCCGGTTGTGGTCGGCATGGGACCGGCAGGTTTATTTGCTGCATTAGAGTTGGCGAGAGCCGGGTTAAAACCGGTTATTTTGGAGCGGGGAAGCGATGTCGATGTGCGAAGGCGCAAGGTGGATCATTTTTGGCAGACAGGAGAGCTGGATCCGGAATGTAATGTGCAGTTTGGGGAAGGCGGAGCCGGAACCTTTTCAGATGGCAAACTCAATACGATGGTAAAGGATCCTTCCGGCAGAAACCGAAAAGTGCTGGAATGTTTTGTGGCGCATGGAGCACCGGAAGAGATTTTGTATATGCAGAAACCGCATATCGGAACCGATAAACTTCGAGAGGTAGTACGGTCGATCCGGGAAGAGATCTTAGCGCTGGGCGCAACGGTGCATTTTGACACGCGTTTTGTGAGGTTTCTCTTGCAGGGGGACCGCATTTGTGGCGTGGAATATGAACAGGCGGGCAGAATTTCGCAGATGGCGTGTGAGACCGTGATACTTGCCACAGGACATAGTGCAAGAGATACGTTTATAGAGCTTAAAGAACAGGGCGTTGTTATGCAGCCTAAGGCATTTGCTGTAGGCGTGCGGATGGAACATCCACAGGAGATGATCGGTTTATCGCAGTATGGAGAGGCGGCTAAGATCCTTCCACCGGCTTCATATAAACTGACCAATACAACATCGGATGGCAGAGGCGTGTATTCTTTTTGCATGTGTCCGGGTGGACAGGTTGTCAATGCCTCTTCGGAGTGTGGAAGGCTGGTTGTCAATGGTATGAGTGAATATGCCAGAGACGGAGCCAATGCGAACAGCGCCATTGTCGTAACGGTTGGACCGGAAGATTTTGGCGAGGGGCTGTTTGACGGTATGCAGTTTCAACGTCGGTTGGAACAGGCCGCCTATGAGCAGGGGCAAGGAAGAATTCCGGTACAGCTATTAGGGGATTTTCTACAGAACCGGGAAAGTACAGCACTTGGCGAAGTGACGCCGTGTCTGTGTGGGGAATATACGTTTACCAATGTGCGAAGCATTTTACCAAAAGAGATTGGCGATGCAATTGCGGAGAGCATTCCGCAGTTTGAAAGACGTATCCATGGATTTGGAAGAACGGATGCGATCGTATCCGGCGTGGAGACGAGAACGTCATCTCCGATCCGCATTATACGGGATGATACGCTGCAGGCAAATTATGAAGGGGTTTACCCATGCGGTGAGGGTGCCGGTTATGCGGGAGGAATTACTTCGGCGGCGATGGATGGGCTGAAAGTGGCAGAACAGCTTATGCAGCAATTGGGAGAAAAGAAGTAACGGAAATTTCTCATACCGGAAGTTACTGTTTGAACAACATATGTGCAGCATATTTAGAGCAAAAGATCATAGAAAGGAATGTAGGAAAATATGGATGATAAGAAAATTGCAAGAATTAACGAATTGTATCACAAATCAAAATCAGAAGGATTGACGGCAGAAGAAAAGGCAGAACAGCAGAAATTGCGCAAAGAGTATATCGACTCCGTCAAAAATAATCTGCGTGCGCAATTAAACAATGTAACGATTGTCAATCCGGACGGAACGACAAGAGATCTTGGTAAGGAAATGGCAGCGAAAGAGAGAAAGAAGGGACATTAATTGACCAAGGAAGAGCTTCGTGGGCAAATGCGTGCCATGCGTGCCGAACTAACAGGGGATAAGAGAGATGCAGCAGAGCAGCAGGCAGTAGATCATATGATGGCTTTCTTACGTCAGAAGAGGCCTCGCCGGTTCTATCCATTTGTGTCCTGCCGTACAGAGATCGATACACTTCAGTTATTGCAGAGAGTGTGGAAAGAACTGCCGGAAATAGCAGTGGCAGTGCCTCGCGTGGAAGGAAATCGGATGCATTTTTATGAAGTAAGGGCAATGAACGATCTGCACAGAGGCGCCATGGGGATATTAGAGCCGGCTGGTGCGGAGCCGGTTCGGGCAGAAGATGGAGTTATGCTGGTGCCGGGGCTTGCTTATGATGAAAGAGGTTACCGGGTCGGGTATGGTGCCGGATTTTATGACCGCTACTTTGCGGAATATGGATTGTGTAAACCGAATGCCGGAGGAGTACTCAAGATCGGTTATGCATTTTCGTTTCAACTTGTGCAGCGGATGGAAGCACAGGAGCATGATGTTGCATTGGATGCGCTTATGACAGAAAAGGGAATAAATTTTTTCGGATAACACTTTACAGGCAATCGGTTTTGTGTTAATATGTGAAAGTTGTTAATACCGTCACTCAGAAAGTGGTCACTCCGTCCATTTCTTAGTGATTGGAGAAAATAATTGATAGGAGGATTTTATTATGATCAGTAAAGAGAAGAAAGCAGAAATCATCAAGACTTATGGACGTACTCCAGAGGATACAGGTTCACCGGAAGTACAGATCGCTATCTTAACAGAGCGTATCCATGAGTTGACAGAGCACTTAAAGGTTAATAAGAAAGATCATCATTCCAGACGTGGTATGTTGAAGATGATCGGTCAGAGACGTAACCTTCTTGCATATCTTCAGAAGAAAGATCTTGAAGGATATCGTGCATTGATCGAGAAGCTTGGTCTTAGAAAATAATCAAAGTAATGGCTTGTATCGGCCGGTTGTGTATAGATTGCACAACCGGTTTTTTGCTGTTGCATATCATATGGTTCCATGATATAATTATACAGATAGTGTGCAGGCGGTTTCCGAGACTTCTGAAAAGATAATCTGAGCAGGTCGTTTTTTCAGTTGTTTCGGCTATGCCTGCATCCGGACGAGACAGGGAGTGTGCTGTGCCTGCCTTGTGCCGAGTATATTTTACAGCACGGAAATGAGGTTAATATATGTCATACAAGACTTATTCAATGGAGCTTGCAGGCAGAACTTTATCAATTGATATTGGACGAGTTGCTAAGCAGGCAAACGGTGCAGCATTGATGCACTATGGAGACACAACTGTATTATGTACGGCTACAGCATCCGATAAGCCACGCGAGGGAATCGATTTTTTCCCATTGTCTGTAGAGTTTGAAGAGAAGATGTATTCCGTTGGAAAGATTCCGGGAGGATTTAACAAACGTGAAGGTAAGGCTTCTGAGAATGCAGTACTTACAGCACGTGTTATCGACAGACCAATGCGTCCGTTGTTCCCGAAGGATTACCGCAATGACTGTTCTTTGAACAATCTGGTACTTTCCGTAGATCCGGAGTGTCGTCCGGAGTTAGTTGCTATGATCGGTTCTGCAGTGGCAACAAGTATTTCTGATATTCCTTTTGCAGGTCCTTGTGCTACAACACAGATGGGACTTGTGGATGGTGAGTTTATCGTCAATCCAAATCAGGAGCAGTGGGATAACGGAGATCTGCGTTTGACCGTAGCTTCTACCCGTGAAAAAGTTATTATGATCGAAGCTGGTGCGAATGAGCTTCCGGAGGACAAGATGATCGAAGCAATCTATAAGTGTCACGAAGTAAACCAGACGATCATTCAGTTTGTTGATCAGATCGTTGCTGAGATCGGCAAGCCAAAACATGAGTATACAAGCTGTGCGATCCCTGAGGAGATGTTTGCAGCGATCAAAGAGATCGTTCCTCCGGCAGAGATGGAAGAGGCAGTATTTTCTGACGATAAGCAGACAAGAGAAGAAAATGTTCGTCTTGTAACTGAGAAGTTAGCAGAGGCATTTGCGGATAAAGAGGATTGGTTAGAGATCCTTGATGAGGCTGTATATCAGTATCAGAAGAAGACAGTTCGTAAGATGATCTTAGTAGATCACAAACGTCCGGATGGACGTGCGATCGATCAGATCCGTCCGCTTGCAGCAGAGGTTGATCTTGTACCGAGAGTACATGGCTCTGCAATGTTTACACGTGGACAGACACAGATCTGTACGATCACAACGCTTGCACCGCTTTCTGAGTGCCAGCGTGTTGATGGATTAGATCCAAATAAGACAAGCAAGCGTTATATGCATCATTATAACTTCCCGTCTTATTCTGTTGGTGAGACAAAACCTAGCCGCGGACCTGGACGTCGTGAGATCGGACATGGTGCATTGGCAGAGAGAGCTCTTGTTCCGGTACTTCCAAGTGAGGAAGAGTTCCCATATGCGATCCGTACTGTTTCTGAGACTTTTGAATCCAACGGATCAACTTCTCAGGCAAGTATTTGTGCATCTACAATGTCATTGATGGCAGCAGGTGTACCGATCAAGAAACCGGTTGCAGGTATTTCCTGTGGATTGGTAACCGGTGATACAGACGATGAATATCTGGTATTGACAGATATTCAGGGCTTAGAGGATTTCTTCGGTGACATGGACTTTAAGGTGGCAGGTACCAAAGATGGTATTACAGCGATCCAGATGGATATTAAGATTCATGGACTTACAAGACCGATCGTTGAGGAGGCAATTCGCCGCACACGTGAGGCAAGAATGTACATTTTGAATGAGGTTATGCTTCCGGCAATCGGTGCACCTCGTGAGAAAGTGGGCACATATGCTCCGAAGATCGTTCAGATTCAGATCGATCCGCAGAAGATTGGCGATGTTGTTGGTCAGCGCGGTAAGACGATCAATACATTGATCGAGCGTACCGGTGTGAAGATCGACATTACAGATGACGGTTCCGTTTCTGTTTGTGGCGAAGATGAAGCGATGATGCAGGAGGCAATTCGCTTGATCCAGATCATCACAACAGATTATTATGAGGGACAGATCTTAGAGGGTGATGTTGTCAGCATCAAGGAGTTCGGTGCATTTGTTGAGTTCGCTCCGGGCAAAGAAGGAATGGTTCACATTTCTAAGATTGCAAATGAGCGTATCAATCATGTTGAGGATGTTCTTACCCTTGGAGATCATGTAAAAGTGGTATGCTTAGGTAAGGATAAGATGGGGCGTACCAGCTTCAGCATTAAAGATGTAAAAGATCAGTTATAATCTTTTATTTATGCAGTAGATTGTGAGGATTGTCATAGGATGTTCGTATGGCAATCCTTTTTCTATAGTTGAGGAGAAACGAAGATGGATACAAAATCTCATAAAATTGCAGGCGTAGGAGTGTTAGTGGCTCTTGCTATGGTCCTTAGCTATTTGGAATCATTGATACCTATATCATTAGGTATTCCCGGAATTAAGCTTGGATTATCGAATGTGGTAACACTATTTGCGTTGTATCAGTTCGGTGGTGGGATAGCATTCGGAGTGGCTGTCTGCCGTATTGTACTATGTGGGGTCACTTTTGGTAGTTTGTCTACGATGCTGTATAGCTTTGCGGGGGGATTACTTAGTTTTGCAGTTATGTTTGTTTTGAAAAAAACAAAAAAGTTTTCGATATATGGGATCAGCATTGCCGGCGGCGTGATGCACAATGTCGGGCAGCTTTTGGTTGCGGCATACGTGATGCAGACTGCAAAAATTATTTATTATATGCCGGTTCTTCTTGTTGCCGGGACTCTGGCAGGTGCGGCAATTGGCATATTAGGAGCGATGATCTATCGCAGGATCGATACATAAACACAAGAACCGTATAATAGAAATCTGTTTGGCGCATACTACAAGAGACGAAACAGAAAAGTGAGGTGTGTGCAGATGGACGAGGTACTAAAAGAATATGGAATGCGTTTGCTGGTGAATGAAGAGACGGGTGTGAGAATGCAGCTGGTCTCGATCATTGGAGAGATTGAAGGACATGAATCGGCTTCCAGTCAGACCAAAACGACAAAATATGAGCATATGCTCCCAATCTTGGCGTCGTTAGAGCAGAGTGACAAATTGGATGGCATATTATTTTTGATCAATACGGTAGGTGGAGATGTGTCCTGTGGACTTGCGTTGGCAGAGATGATCGCCGGTTTATCCAAGCCAACAGTAGCGCTTGTTGTGGGAGACAGCCATTCGATCGGAGTGCCATTGTCAGTTGCGGCAGATTACACAGTGATCGCCCCATCGGCGACAGTGATCATTCATCCGGTACGCATGAGCGGAATGGTGCTTGGAGCGCCGCAGACATATGAGTATTTTCGTTTGATACAGGAACGGATCACCGGATTCATTGCCGCCCATTCTAACGTGAGTGAGGATACGATCGAACAGTGGATGATCACTCCGGGCATATTGAGCAGAGATCTGGGCACAATCTTGGTCGGCAGGCAGGCGGTAGAGGCAGGCTTGTATCAATGTGTGGGCGGTATTCATGAAGCACTGCAGGAATTGCAGCAGCGCATTGCCAAAAACAGAACAGACATTTGCAGTTGATATGAGGGTATGCTATAATGAGCTATAAGACGGCTCATTATAGTAGTTTACATAACCCGTTGTGTTCAGGTGCGCAGAGCGCGGGGGGAAGCTGTAAAGATTGCGTACAGAAATGAGGATGGATATGCCAGTTTGGAAGGGGATTATATTAGGTATTGTTCAGGGACTTGCAGAGTTTTTACCAATAAGCAGTTCCGGGCATTTGGTTATTTTGAAAGAGATCATGCACATAGACTTAGAGGGCGGTGGCCTTTTCTTTGATGTTATGCTGCATTTTGGAACATTATTTGCTATTTTTGTAGCATTCCGACATGATATTTTGAAGATGATCGTGGAAGGATTACATATTGTAGGAGACGTATTTGCAAATATCGGAATTTGGTTCTCAGGATTTCGAGGGAATGAGCGTCATTATCACAAAATTGTTCGGACAGCTTATCGAAAGTTTGTTATGTTAGTGATCGTGTCTACGATTCCGACAGGCGTGATCGGCATCTTATTTAAGGATACGGTGGAACTTGCAGGAACTATGTTGGTCGTTCCGGGCATCTGTCTGTTGATCACTTCTGTATTTTTGGTTATTGCAGATTATGCAGATGAAGGAACAAAACGACCAAGAGAGGCGTCGTATGTCAATGCGGGATTGATCGGTGTTGCACAGGGAATCGCAACAATGCCGGGGCTGTCGCGTTCCGGAACGACGATCACAGCTTGTCTGCTTTGCGGTTTTGAAAAGAAGTTTGCTGTGAAATATTCTTTTATTATGTCGATCCCGGCTGTTTTAGGCGCGGTCGTGTTGGAGTTAAAGGATGTTGCTAAGGCTCCACTGCAGGCGTCAGCAGTACCGGCATGTGCAGTGGCGACAGTTATTTCCGCAATAGTAGGATATTTGTCAATCTGCATTATGATGCGTTTGATACAGGGAAAGAAATATAAAATATTTGCAGTTTATTGTGCGATCGTAGGACTGATCACGGTCGGCTATGGAATATTCAGATAATTGGAGGAGTGTCATGGCAGCAAAGACATCTGCGGCAAAGAAAAAGGCAGGCAGCGGAGGGCGAAGTGCCAAAAAAACGACAAGCGGAGTAAAGGCAGTACATAGTACCAAGCCGTCTGGCAGGACAACGTCTAAAACGACGGCTCACAAGAAGAATGGAAGCGGCGGTACATCGAAAGCGAGTCGCACCGGGACGAATACATATCGTCGACGCACGATTGAAGAAATGAACGAGTATCAGGACCATATCGCATTTGAGCAGGGAATGACGATTTTGCTCAATTGTGCTGTGTTAGTGCTATGCTATGTGAGTTTCTTTGGGCTTGCCGGACAATTTGGAGCGGTAATAAAAAACATTTTTATGAAATTATTTGGCTGGACGGCATGGATGATTCCGATGGCAATCGTTCTTGCTGTTATTTTTTCGATCGTAAATCCGGGAGACAAACGCGTACCGCGCAGAATTGCCAGTGGTACGGTAATCGTGTTGGCGTTAATGGGATTGACGGGCAGTGGTATTGTTGGTAAATACATCGACTTAGGAGTATTCCGTGTACTGGGTGAAGTGGGTGGTTATTGCGTATTAGGCGCATTATTATTAGTTAGCATTTACATATTTTATGGAATTGAATGGATGGCAATGCTGCGCAAGCGAAATGCCTATTATCAGGAGATGGGAGAAGCCTATGAGGTGATCCGTCAAGAAGAAGATTACACGGAGCCATCTTACAAGGTTCGTCCACCGAAACGACGTAAGATATACTCGGATCATCAAATGCAGTCTGTCAATTTGCAGCAGATGAATGAGCAGATAGACCGGATGCAGGAAAAAGAACAGGAAAATCGCAAAAATACAAATACAACCAAAGAAAAAGCCGGAAAGCTGGAAGAGATATTACCGAGTGGGAAAAGCGTGCGTACGCAGACGCAGGAACAGGAGTCGATAGAGCATCAAAAAGTGCAGCAGGAAGAACAGCATATGTTGGTGGAGCCATCTTCAGAGATTCCAATCTATCGTGAGGAACTGCGACGCAAGTTTGATAAACCGTTGTCGGAAACAATCACATCACCGTTACACGAGCAGCCTTCGACGCAGTCACTTGAGAGTTACATTGCGGAAACGAAGGAGAATATGACACAGGCAATGGCAATGACGGAGAAGGTTTCTGAAGAGCCGAAGAAACCGGCAAAGACAAGTCGGACAAATCGTAATAGTCTGAATAAAGCAGAACGTTCAACGACAAAATCAGAGAGCAGTACGGTGCGAGGAGGAAGTGGTGCGGTTTCTACCTATAACGCTGCGGAGATTGCAGATGCTTTTGCGTCCGGTAAGGAAAAAATGACTGCAAAGCAGAGTGAAGAACAGCATAAACCATATGAATTTCCTCCGGTGGAATTGCTTAGTGTTCCAAAGGAGATACCGGGAAGGGTCAGCGACAGTGAGCTTCGTGAGACAGCAGCCAGACTGCAGGATACGCTGCGCAGCTTTAATGTGAACGTGACGATGGGACCGGTCACCTGTGGACCAACCGTTACCCGTTTTGAAGTGCTTCCGGAACAGGGTGTCCGAGTAAATAAGATCACTAATCTTACCGACGATCTTAAGCTGAGTTTGGCGGCACCGAGTGTTCGTATTGAAGCACCGATCCCGGGAAAATCAGCGGTTGGAATTGAAGTGCCAAATCCGGAGCCAAGTCCGGTGTATTTTCGAGAATTATTGGAGGGCGATGATTTCCGTAAGGCAAAATCGCCGGTTACGTTTGCGGTTGGTAAAGATATTGCCGGTAAACGTATTATGACGGATATTGCCAAGATGCCGCATTTATTGATCGCCGGAGCGACCGGTTCCGGTAAATCGGTATGTATCAATACGCTGATCATGAGCATTTTGTATAAGGCAGATCCATCTGATGTCAAGCTGATCATGATCGACCCGAAAGTGGTAGAGCTTAGTGTATATAATGGAATCCCGCATTTGTTCTGTCCGGTTGTGACGGATCCACGCGAAGCGGCATCTGCGCTTAATTGGGCGGTGCGGGAGATGATGGAACGATACAATTTATTCAAAGAACTGGGAGTACGTAATATTTCCGGTTACAATCAAAAGATCAAGACAGTAGAGGATCCGGAAAAAGCAGGATATTCCAAAATGCCATCGTTAGTTATCATTGTTGATGAGTTTGCTGATCTGATGATGGTTGCTTCTAAAGAAGTGGAGGATGCGGTGTGCAGACTGGCTCAGTTGGCACGTGCAGCGGGAATTCACTTAGTATTGGCAACACAGCGACCATCGGTAAATGTCATCACCGGCGTTATCAAAGCGAATATTCCATCGAGAATTGCATTTTCGGTATCATCAGCCATTGACTCCAGAACGATACTGGACAAAGGTGGAGCAGAGAAACTGCTTGGTAAAGGTGATATGTTATTTTTTCCATCGGGAGAATCGGAGCCGGTACGTGTGCAGGGCGCATTTGTTTCGGATAAAGAAGTCAGCGATGTGGTTGAATTCCTATGTGAGGCAAATGAAGAGCCGGAATACAATCATGAGGTGACAGCAATTACGGAAGAGCCGGATGGCACAGTGACAGAAGTCGTATCCGAAAAACCGGATGTTGATGAGTATTTTGCCGATGCAGGACGTTTTGTTATTGAATCAGAGCGTGCGGCAGCAGGACAATTACAGCGTCGTTTTTCAATAGGATTTAATCGTGCAGGACGCATTATTGACCAATTGCATCAAGCAGGAGTAGTCGGACCGGCAGAGGGCACTAAGCCTAGAAAGGTATTGATGACGATGGAGCAGTTTGAGGCATATCTGTCAGGAGGCGATGCAGCAACAGAAGCAGATGAGCTGGAAGCTTATGCACAGGAACTTTCTGCAAGTGATATGTTAGAAAATTCGGAGCATGTGATCTCGGAAGAGCAAGATCCATTACAAGGGATGGTAGATGATCTGGAGGAGCATGGAGTATGATGGCGACAAAAAATATCCGGGGATTGTTGGTGACAAATGCGTTTCTAAAAAACGGTAAATTTGTCGAGCATTATGAGTGGCTGCGGGAAGCTGCAAGGCAGCAGGAGATCCGGCTGGATCTGTGCGATAACGCTATGCTTCATGCAATCTATGGAATGGAATCTGATGAGGCAAAGTTAGCGTCATATTCGTTTATTATTTTTTGGGACAAAGACATACGTTTGGCAAAATGGATGGAGCGTTATTGTCAAAAACGGGGGATCCCGATCTTTAACACGCCTGAGGCGGTTGCGGCTTGTGACGATAAAAGTGAAACTTTTCGGTTGCTAACAGAGGCATCGGAGGAGGCGTTTTCCTTGATCCCATCTGTTGTTGCTCCCTTAACATTTGCTGCTGTGGGTTATACAGATGTGGATTTTTTGTCTTCGATCGAGAAGCAGATAGGCTATCCGATGGTGATCAAAGAGTGCTTTGGGTCGTTTGGCTGGCAGGTTTATTTGGCAAAGGATCGGGAAGAGGCACTTAAGTATACGAAAAAATTGGCGGGCATCCCATTTTTATATCAAAAGTTTATTGCTGCGAGTGCAGGTGTGGACGTGCGTTTGCAGGTTGTAGGAACAGAAGTGGTAGCGGCAATGAAGCGTCGGTCAAAAACGGATTTCCGTGCAAATTTATCGAATGGCGGGCAGATGGAAGCTTATGAAGCTTCGCAGGAAGAATGTGATCTTGCTGTTCGCGCAGTGCTTGCATTGGGGCTTGATTTTGCGGGCGTTGATCTGTTATTTGCAAGTGGTGAAGATAAACCGGCAAATATGATCTGTGAGGTGAATTCCAATGCACATTTTCGAAATATTGCAGAATGTACCGGGGTAAATACAGCAGACAAGATCATGCAGTATATTAAGCGTGTGTTGGAAGGAAAACAGGAGAGAAATCATAGAGGATGAATAAATGCAGCGCATAGGTTATATGATTTATGAAACAGCAGAAGGGGAGAAAAACCGTGGCTTTGTGTCTATGTTTGCACAGGCAGGAAAAGCCTATGGTCTGAGATTTTGCTTGGTGACAAAGAATCAGTACAAAACGTCCCCCTTGCCGGATTTTGTGATCAATCGGACCAGAGATCCTGAAGTCAGTCTGTTCTATGAATGTCATGGAGTTTTGGTATTTCATTCTAGTGATATCGTTCGTACCGGGAATGATAAAGCGGTGACTTTGCAAAAACTCAAAGAAAAGTGGTTAGCAAAGATCCCACTACAGATACCGAAAAGCACTGTGATCGATCTAACGCAGTATGCGGTCGGACTGGCAGATATGACACAGGTATCCATTGAGGATGGGAAGAAGAATGCTTTTATCAAGCTGAAAAGGGAAGTATTGAAATGGCAGGACAAATGCGGTCTGATGGGCCATAATGTAGTGCTCAAATCGGTTGGTGGACATGGCGGCAGCGAAGTATTTCTGGTATCTATGGAAGAATGGGATGAAGAAGAGAAAACACAGGAGAAACTGCAACCGCTTTTTAACCGAAAGTTGTTGTGTCAGGAATGGATAGACAGTGACAGCCGCGATATACGCATCTATGTTATAGGAGGACAGCCTTATGCAGCGGTACTTCGTCAGGGCTTTGGTGATTTTCGCTCGAACTATTCCCTGGGTGGGTCTGTGCGAGAGTATCCTCTGGACAATATGACAAAAGAGTTAGTCAGACAGTATATTATGGCGTTAGGAGGCAGTGCCTTAGCGTTTGTCGGAGTGGATTTTTTGTTAGAGAAGAGTGGATGCATGGTATTTAATGAGTTAGAAGAAATGGTGGGATGCCGTATGTTGTACGCCTGCAGTGATCACGACATTGTGTCGGATTATGTAGGGTGGCTTGCCAAAAAACTATAAAAATGATAGGATAAAGATTAGTCACTTTTAGGGGGACTATGAGGAGCAGGAGAAAGAGAATGGAGGATTTTGTACATGAAATCAGATATTGAAATCGCGCAGGCAGCCAATATGATTCCAATTTGGGAAGTGGCAGAACAGCTGAATATCCCGAAGGATGAATTAGAAATGTATGGTAAATACAAAGCAAAGCTTGGAGATGAGCTTTGGGATAGAGTAAAAGATAACCCGGATGGAAAGCTGATCTTAGTGACAGCGATCAATCCTACCCCGGCAGGAGAGGGCAAGACAACAACTTCCGTTGGTCTTGGACAGGCTATGGGTAAGCTTGGCAAAAAGGCAGTGATCGCACTTCGCGAGCCATCTCTTGGACCATGCTTTGGTATCAAAGGTGGAGCGGCAGGAGGCGGTAACGCCCAGGTAGTTCCGATGGAGGACTTAAATCTTCATTTTACCGGTGATTTTCATGCAATTACATCTGCCAATAACTTGTTGGCAGCCATGCTGGATAACCATATTAAGCAAGGCAATGCATTGCAGATCGATACGAATCAGATCGTGTGGAAACGCTGTATGGATATGAATGATCGTGTGCTTCGTAATATTGTGGTTGGTCTTGGACGTCCGGTAGATGGAGTTGTACGCGAGGATCATTTTATTATTTCTGTTGCCTCAGAAATCATGGCAATCTTATGTCTTGCGGATAATATGAAAGATCTGAAGGAACGTTTGTCTCGTATTATCGTAGCTTATAATTATGCCGGTGAACCGGTAACGGCAGGACAGTTAAATGCAGTAGGAGCAATGGCAGCGTTATTAAAGGATGCCATCAAGCCTAATATGGTGCAGACACTTGAAAATACACCGGCGTTAGTACATGGTGGCCCGTTTGCTAATATTGCACATGGCTGTAATAGTGTCCGTGCAACAAAGACAGGACTTAAATTAGCGGATTACGTCATTACAGAGGCTGGTTTTGGCGCAGATCTTGGTGCAGAGAAGTTTTTTGATATTAAGTGTCGTATGGCAGGCATGAAACCGGACATCGTTATAATCCTGATATCCTGTAACAGATAATTTCCCTGTAGAAGCAGCCTC
>OKRY01002394.1_pt1 | contig 14681 bp, 12 predicted proteins | sample 1601121 | NCBI WGS metagenome assembly OKRY01 (sample SAMEA3541546, study PRJEB24748) | human gut metagenome | biome: human gut; feature: human-associated habitat; material: faeces | place: China | collected 2012
CTGGGCATGCAAAAACTATGATTTCCTCCTTTTCCTTACAATTTCTAATACAAAATCATTTGCGAAACTTTCAATATACTAACTTCTTAGCAAATCATAAGTTTCGCATATCATTTATGCCACCGTCTGCTTTGCCATCTGCGTCTTATACATGTATCTTTGGCAAAAGTAATTGGTTTACTCCACGATATAGGAAGATTTGAACAATTAAAAGAGTTTAATTCATTTGATGATTCTAATATTGATCACGCTGATTTGGGAGTAAAAATATTATTTGAAGAAGGATTAATAAAAAACTTTTGGAATAATAAAGAAGATTATGAATTAATTGAGTTTGCGATAAAAAATCATAATAAAATAAAAATAGAAGAAACAAATAACGAAAGATATTTAAAGTTTGCTAAATTAATTCGTGATATAGATAAAATGGATATTATATATTTACTTGGATATTTATCAGAATTAGATACTAAACCTAGTAATGATTTAATTAATCCTAAAATAATAAATTCAATAAAAAATCATGAATTATCAAATTATAAAGATATAAAAAACATAAATGATAGTATTGCATTAAAATTTGCATATACATATGATATAAACTATGATGAATGTTTAGAAGAATTTAAACAAAATTTATATTATTTCTATAAACAAATAAATTTTGATGAAAGATTCAAAGAAATCTTTGAAACCGTAAATAAATATATAGATGAAAGGATAGATAAATATGTTAGAAATTAAATATGATCATAAAAAAGTAGAAGAAGGAAAATATGAATACTGGCTTAATAATAATTACTTTATGTCAGGAGATAAAACAAAAACACCATTTTCAATGGTACTTCCACCACCTAATATAACAGGTAAATTACATATTGGGCATGCACAAGATGTATCAATTCAAGATATAATATGTAGATATAAAAGAATGGATGGATATGATGTATTATGGCTTCCAGGTATGGATCATGCCGCAATCGCAACAGAAGCAAAAGTAGTTGCTAAATTAAAAAAAGAAGGAATAAATAAATACGAATTAGGTAGAGAAAACTTCTTGAAAGAAGCATGGAAATGGAAAGATGAATATGCTGATAATATAAGAAAACAATGGTCTAAAATGGGTATTAGTTTAGATTATTCAAAAGAAAGATTTACCTTAGATGAAGTATCACAAAAAGCAGTAAATTATGCATTTATAAAAATGTATAATGATGGACTTATTTATAGAGGTAAAAAAATAATTAACTGGGATCCAGAAGCAAGAACAGCACTTTCTAATGAAGAAGTTATATATAAAGATGTTGAAGGAGCATTCTATCATTTAAAATACTATATTGAAGGAACAAATGATTATCTTGATGTAGCAACTACAAGACCAGAAACATTATTTGGTGATACAGCAGTTGCAGTTAATCCTAAAGATGAAAGATATAATAAATTAATTGGTAAAAATGTTATTTTACCTATAGTTGGTAAATTAATACCTATTATAGGCGATGAACATGCTGATATGGAAAAAGGTACAGGTGTAGTTAAAATTACTCCTGCACATGATCTAAATGACTTTGAAGTAGGTAATAGACATAACCTAGAGAGAATAGTTGTTATGGATGAAACTGCTCATATGAATGAAAATGCTTTAAATTATAAAGGACTTGATAGATTTGAAGCAAGAGAAAAATTAATAGAAGAATTAAAAGAAAAGGATTTACTTATTAGTATTGAAAAAATAACTCATAGTGTTGGACATTCTGAAAGAACAGGTGTAATGGTAGAACCTTATTTATCAGAACAATGGTTTGTTAAGATGAGTGATTTAGCACATAATTTATTAGAAAATCAAAAAACAGATAATAAAGTTAACTTTTATCCAGCAAGATGCGAAAAAGTACTTGAAAACTGGATGAATGATTGTCATGATTGGTGTATATCAAGACAATTATGGTGGGGTATTAGAGTACCAGCATGGTATAAAGATAATGAAGTTAAAGTACAAGTAGAATCACCAGGTGAAGGATGGATTCAAGATGAAGATGTACTTGATACTTGGTTTAGTAGTGCACTATGGCCATTTAGTACATTAGGATGGCCAGATAATACAGATTTATTTAATAGATATTATCCAACAAATGCTCTTGTAACAGGTTATGATATTATATTCTTCTGGGTATCTAGAATGATGTTCCAATCACTAGAATTTACTAAAGAAGTTCCATTTAAAGATTGCATAATACATGGACTTATTCGTGATAAAGATGGAAGAAAAATGAGTAAAAGTTTAGGTAATGGTATAGATCCTATGGATATGATAGAAGAATATGGATGTGATGCACTTAGATATTTCTTAACAACTAATTCAGCACCAGGTCAAGATTTAAGATTTGATGAAGAAAAAATGAAATCTACTTGGAATTTTATAAATAAAATATGGAATGCATCAAGATTTACATTAATGAATATAGAAAATGTAAAAGAATATGATTTTTCTGCACTTACATTTAGTGATAAATGGATATTAACAAGACTTAATAAAACAATAAGTGAAGTTAGAAAAAATATGGATAAATATGAATTCCAAAATGTAGGAACAGAACTATATAACTTTATTTGGGATGATTTCTGCGATGGATATATAGAATTTTCTAAATTTAATATGGACAATTCATCAACAAAAAGTACACTTTTATATGTATTAACAAATATTTTAAAATTACTTCATCCATTTATGCCTTTTGTAACTGAAGAAATATATAGTATGCTTCCAGTAAAAGAAACAGAAAGTATTATGATTAGTTCTTATCCAAAAGTAAATGAAGAATTAAACTTTGATGATACTATAAAATTAATGGAAGAAATAAGAAACTTTATTACAAAATCAAGAATTACAAAGAAAGAAAATAATATTCCAAAAGAATTTAAATATAGTTTAGAATGTAATAATTTAAGTGCTGAAAAAATTATTAAAAATATGCTTAAATTAAATAATGAAGTAATAGATAATGAATATAGTAAAGTAACAATAGAGTCAAATACAAATGAATTAAATGTTAAATTAACTTATTATTATGAAGTATCTGAAGAAGAAAATAAAAAACAAAAAGATGCTTTAGAAAAAGAAAAAACGACTTTAGAAAGTAATATTGCAAGAAGAGAAAAATTACTATCTAATCCAGGATATGTTAATAATGCTCCAAAAGCTTTAGTTGAAGAAGAAAAAATAAAACTTGAAAACGAAAAGAAAGAACTTGCGATTATACTTGAAAAATTAAAATAAAACTTAGATGAAATATTTCTAAGTTTTTTATTATGATATTTTAAGATTTGTCAAAAATAAATTTTTATGATATTATAAGCGTACTGAAAAAATATGGAATTATTGGGATTTTTAAAACATCGATAATAATTTGTTCATTAAGTATATAATTATAATGTAGTTATGTAGCATAATATACATATATTGGAGGCGCAAAATGGATATAAAAACAAGATTAGAAGATGATAAAGTTTTAGGTGTTTCATTAGAAACAAAAAGTTTCTTAAATTCCAAAGACATTTACACTATTGAGGATTTTTTAAATATTAAAGAAAGTGATATACCTGTAACAAGAAGTAATTATTACCTTGCAATGCAACATATTTTTAGACATGCATATCTAGATCAAGAATTGGTTTATGATGTATTATTAGAAAAAGAATACGAAATAAATAAAAAAGGGCTCGATGAATTTTCGGAAGATTACCTTAAATTAGGATTAGCAGATAAATTACGTGGTAAAAGAAATATAGCAAGAGATATGGAAGAATGGATCCAAAATAATAAAGAATTTTTAACTTCAGATAAAATTTCAATGAAAGTAATAATAGAAGGATTAGTTGATAGAAGTAATATACATAAAGAATTTTATGAATTACAACATGATCGTTCTGATAAAATTAGTCTTGATGAATATAAAACTAAAAGAGATGAATTAGAAAAGAAAGCATCAAAATATCCTAAAATATATTTAAATCATTCAAATATTTTAAAATATTATAAAGATTATATAGATGCAAAAAAAGAAATAAAAGAAGAAGATAAGAATGATACCTATACATTAATGTATTTAAAGGAACAAATAAGTCAATTAGTAAATCAAAGAGATAATTTGGATAGACAAATAGAAGTTCTTCAAAGTAGAGTTAACGAAATTCTTGGAGAAAGTAAAACATATGGAAAATAATTTAAATATTGAACAAATAAAAAAAGTGATAGAACAATTAAAAATTGAAATAATAGAAAAGGAAAATAAAATAGAAGAACTTTTAAAAATAATTAATAAAGAATCTGATGAAGAAATAAGGTAATTTTATTAAAACAATTTAAAAAGATATAGAAAGGAATGATATCTTGGATACAATAGAAAAAACTTTAGAATATCATGAATTATTAATGACATATGATGATACATCTAAATATAGTAGTTATGAATTGCCAAATGGATTCCATTATGAATTCTTTAAACCTGGTGATGAAGAAGAATGGTCAATGATACATATAAATTCAGGAGAATTTATGAGTATGGAAGCAGGTTTAAAACATTTTCATGATTTTTATGATTATTTTTATGAAGAGTTACCAAAAAGATTATTTTTTGTGGTAGATGAAAATGGTGAAAAAATTGGTACAGCAACTATATCAAAACTAAAGAATCCAGAATTTGGATATGACGCTGTAGTAGATTGGTTTGCAATTACAAAACAATATCAAGGAAATAAACTTGCTAAACCTATGATCAATAAATTTATAAAATTAGCAAATGATTTAGGATATAAAAAAATATTACTTCATACTCAAACACATACATGGTTAGCTGCTAAATTATATTTAGATTTAGGTTTTGAAAGATTTAATATTGATGAAGATATAAAAGGATGGCAAATATTAAAAACAATAACTAATCACAAAAAACTAACTGATATTGATGCTCTTCCTGAAAATGAAATGTATTTTGATATAGCGTTAAAAACAAAAAAGATTTTAGATAAAAAGTTTGGTAATAATTATGAGTATTCAATTTGGCACAAAAATGGAAGACATGATGTTGAAGTTAATTATAATGATACTTTATATAAATTTAAATATTATTACGAATCAAATGAATTTTGGTTAGAAGAAGAGAATATTCTAAAAAAATAAAGAAGGTGATTATATGGCAAAGGTTTATTTAATTTGCGGAAAAATATGTAGTGGGAAATCTTATTATTCAAAAAAATTACAAGAAGAAGTTAATGCTGTTATTCTTTCACCAGATGAGGCCACCTATGATTTAATTAATAATGAACAAGGTGAATTTTATAACGTGTTCTGTGATAGATTGATTAATTACATGAATAAAAAATGTGTTGAAATAGTTAAGGCAGGCGCTAATGTTATTTTTGAACGTGGTCTATGGAGTAAAGAAGAACGTGATAAAATCAAACAATTTTTCAAAGACAATGGTATAGATTATGAATTACATTATATTCATGTATCCAATGAAAACTGGAAAAAACAAATAGAAGAAAGAATGAGGGCGCGGCCCGAGTAGGCGTGGCCCTCGAACCGTTCCACAGCAAAGGTGCCTTTCCTGGTCATCGGCACAGCGCCGTGGTAGAGCAGGTTGCCGTTCTCGATGTGGTAGACACTGCCCTTGGCGTACAGGAACTCGACGTGCTGCTGTAATTTCTCGCTCTGGCGGAAGGACCGCACCAGCTTTTGCAATACCACCTTCTCATCGCTGTTCAGCGCGGTGGGGTCGGCGGGGTCTACCGTCGGGAAAGACGTATCCCGCATGGGGTACTCCCTGCCGCCCACCATGACGATCCCCTTCTCCCAGTTGATGCGGCGCAGGAAGTCGCGGTCCTGCATCTTGAAATCCGGGTTGCGGTCGATGACCTGACACTCGAGCTTGAGCATCAGGATGGTGATGGCCTTGTGCATGACGGCGCAGCGATGGAGCATACCGGGGGTGTAGGGGCCGCGGGCAGTGTCGGTGTGAGGCATCCAGATGGTCAAGTCGTCGTCGCCATAGAACTGCTCGGCCATCCGCTGCAGGTGGCGGAGGTTGATGCCGTAGCAGTCCTCCACCATGCCGTGGTTGTGGTAAGAGAGGGTGGTCTTCAGTACCGTGCAGATGCAGATGGGACTGCCGGCCGCCGCGCCCATCCAGACCACGTCGTGGTTGCCCCACTGGATGTCCACATCGTGGTGGCGCATCAGCAGGTCAAGGATGACGTCGGGGCGGGGGCCGCGGTCGAACAGGTCGCCCACGATGTGGAGCTTGTCCACAGCCAGCCGCTTGATGAGCTCGCAGAGACGGACGATGAACTTATCGGCGCGGCCATTCTCGATGATGCTGCCGACGATCTGGCCATAGTAGAGGTCTTTGTCGTGGTCCTCGAAGTGGGCGTGGAGCAGCTCATCCAGAATGTAACCGCAGCTGGACGGCAGGCAGGCCCGGACATGCTCCCGGGTGTGCTTGGAAGAGACGAGGCGGCAGATGTCGATGAGCCGCAGCAGCGTCTCACTGTACCACTGTTCCAGCGCTTCCTCGTCGGCGCAGCGCTCCTTGAGCTGGGGCAGCTTCTCGTTCGGATAATAGATCAGAGTCGCCAGCTCGGCCCGCGTCCCCTCCGGCACGGTATCCCCCAGCACAATGTCTACCTTTTCGCGGATGACGCCGGAAGCGGAGTTCAGGATATGTACGAACGCCTCGTTCTCACCGTGCAGGTCGCTCATGAAGTGCTCGGTGCCTTTGGGCAGCTTGAGCAGTGCCTGTGTGCTGATGATCTCGCTGGCGGCCGCTGCCTGCGAGGGGTAGTCCCGGGCCAGAAGGCTCAGATATTTCAGGTTGTCCCGGATCTCTTCGGTCTCTGTACGCATGGTATCCTCCAAATCATGTAGTATTCTTGCATGACATGCAATATTCAATCTTAGTATACCACTTACGGGGGCAAAAATGATATAATAGCCTCGGATAATTTAATATGATTCTTTCTCATAGGAGTTGGACAATATGTCTAAAAACATTTCCACAATGCCGCCTGTCTCCTGTACCCTCTGCCCCCGCCGCTGCGGCGCAGACCGTGCCGCCGGGCAGACAGGCTTCTGCGGGGCGGGCGGCACCCTGAAAGCCGCCCGCGCGGCCCTGCACTTCTGGGAAGAGCCCTGCATCAGCGGCACCCGGGGCAGCGGCACCGTGTTTTTCTCGGGCTGCACCCTCAAGTGTTGCTTCTGCCAGAATTACCCCATCAGCGCCGAGGGACTGGGCAAAGAGATCACGATAGAGCATCTGGCCGAAATTTTCCTCGGTCTGCAGGAGCAGGGCGCCCACAACATCAACCTCGTCACGCCCGGCCAGTGGCGGCCCTGGATCATCGCGGCGCTGGACATTGCCCGGGCCGAGGGGCTGCGTCTGCCCATCGTCTGCAACACCGGCGGCTACGAGACGGTGGAGAGCGTGGAGGCGTGGCGCGGCTATATCGACATCTGGCTGGCCGATTTGAAGTACGTCTCCTCTTCCCTCTCCGCCGAGCTTTCCTCTGCGCCGGACTACTTCGCCCAGGCCAGGCCCGCCATCGAGGCCATGATGGCGCAGGCGGGCCATCCGCTGTTCGACAGCGAGGGCATCTTACAGAAAGGCGTCATCCTGCGGCATCTGGCCCTGCCCGGCCACATCGACGACAGCTTTGCCGTCCTCGACCAGATAGCCGCATGGAACGAGGCCGACCCCGGCTGCTTCATCCCCAGTGTCATGAGCCAGTACACCCCCTTTTACAAGGCCGCAGAGCACGGCATCGGACGGCGCATCACCACCTACGAGTACCGCCGGGTGGTCAATTATGCCATGGATCTGGGGCTGACCGCCGGCTATATGCAGCAGAAGAGCAGCGCCCGGGAGGAGTATACACCCAGCTTTGATTTGACGGGCATTTGATTTCGTCATGATCCACAAAAATCCCACCAAATTTTCTCTCGCAGTGTTTTTCTTTTCCTTGCAAATCCTCTCCGAAAGCACTATAATGGATACAACGATGTGCGTCATGTGGGGTCTGGCTGCCCTGCTGAGCACCAAACGCCCCGTCTCAAGAATGGTATATGAGAGGCGGCGGCTCAAATGCCCGAGAAGAGCAACAGGAGGACCGTTATGGAACATTTCAACCCCATTCTGGGCCACGAGACGACCGGACCGAAATTCATCACCTGCGGCGAGATCATGCTGCGCCTGACCCCGCCGAACTACGAAAAGCTCCGCATGGCCACCAACTTTGAGGCCAGCTACGGCGGCAGCGAGGCCAACATCGCCCTCGCACTGGCAAACCTCGGCGTGGACAGCACCTTCTTCAGCGTCGTGCCGAACAACAGCCTCGGCAAAAGCGCTGTGCGCTGGCTGCGCTCTAACGACGTCCACTGCACCCCCATGATCCTCACCGAGCCGGATGAGACGCCCTCCAACCGTCTGGGTACATACTACCTCGAGACCGGCTACGGCATCCGCCCCTCCAAGGTCATCTATGACCGCAAGCACAGCGCCATCACCGAGTACGATTTCTCCCAGGTCGATTTGAACGAACTGCTGGAGGGCTTCGACTGGCTGCACCTGAGCGGCATTACCCCGGCTCTGGCTCCCAACTGCCGCGGCCTCATCATCGATATGCTCAAGGAGGCCAAGAAAAAGGGCCTGACCGTCAGCTTCGACGGCAACTTCCGCTCCACCCTCTGGACCTGGAACGAGGCCCGCGACTTCTGCACCGAGTGCCTGCCCTATGTGGACGTGCTGCTGGGCATCGAGCCCTACCACCTGTGGAAGGACGAGAACGACCATTCCAAGGGCGACTGGAAGGACGGCGTGCCTCTGCAGCCCAGCTATGAGCAGCAGGACGAAATTTTCCAGCACTTCATCGAGCGCTACCCCAGCCTGAAGTGCATCGCCCGCCACGTCCGCTATGCCCACAGCGGCAGCGAGAACAGCCTGAAAGCCTTTATGTGGTATGACGGCCACACCTTCGAGAGCAAGCTGTTCACCTTCAACATCCTCGACCGCGTGGGCGGCGGTGACGCCTTCGCCAGCGGCCTCATCTACGCTATGCTCCACAACTACAAGGCCATGGACATGATAAACTTTGCGGTGGCAAGCAGCGCCATCAAGCACACCATCCACGGCGATGCAAACATCACCGACGATGTCAGCTCCATCCGCAACCTGATGAACATGAACTACGACATCAAGCGCTAAAGCAAACCAAAACGGCTCCGGTACGTCCAGACTGCGTACCGGGGCCGTTCTTTTTATGTTATGCCGCGCCGGCACTTCCTGCCGGATGATGATAAGTACGACTCCTGAAAGATTTTTTGAGTTTTTTCCTGTCAGATCATTGACAAATCGCTTTTTACATGATAAAATCACACACGATTTTGAGAGACGAAGCGTGTCGAAGTCTTTTCAAAGCAATTTACCTTGGACCGCCCATCGGGGCTAGGTGCATCTGAAAACTCAGGTACACCCTAAGGCCATACGGACAGCCGGGTCCACTGCCGACCGGCGGCGCAAGCCGCCATTATTGATTGAGCGTTAGCGATCCAACTTTTTATTCGTTGGCAACAGCATTGGATCGCATGCCGCAAAGGCTGCTGTTTTTGATCAAAAGCAGCTTTTGACCTTTCGGCCAAACTCTAAATTTTATAAGTTGGTTCCTTTACAACCATGAAATTGCGCGGAGCGTGCGCAGACTTGTGAAACGGTCAATAAGAGTAGTAAAAGTGTAATTGCTATATAGACTCTCGTCATCCCGTCCTTTTGAATCCTGATGAATCATGCTGCGATACGGCTCTGGCGTCTTTGCCCCGGAGGCTTTGTCCGCGCATTCAAACGGTTTTTTTCAAAGCACAAGCCTGCATTTCTGTGCAGGGCTTGTGCTTTTTTGTTTGCCCACATGGTTTGCAGCAGGAGTCAGGGACGGAGGAAAAAACATGAGTGAGAACCGTACACGGTTCCGGCTGGACCAGCGCCGCGCACCGATCTACGAGGCTCTGGAGCAGTTCCGACAGATGCGGGTGGTCCCTTTCGATGTGCCGGGCCACAAGCGCGGCCGGGGCAACCCGGAGTTGACGGCCTTTCTGGGCCAGCAGTGCGTGGGCGTGGACGTCAACAGCATGAAACCGCTGGACAATCTCTGCCACCCGGTATCGGTCATCCGGGAGGCCGAGGAGCTGGCCGCCGACGCTTTCGGCGCAGCACACGCTTTTCTGATGGTGGGCGGCACCACCAGCTCGGTGCAGAGCATGGTGCTGACGGTCTGCAAGCGGGGCGACGAGATCATTCTCCCCCGCAATGTTCACCGCAGTGTGCTGAACGCACTGGTGCTCTGCGGCGCAGTGCCGGTCTATGTCAATCCCGAAGTGGACAAGCGCCTCGGCATCTCGCTGGGCATGAAGCGGGAGCAGGTGGCAAAAGCCATCAAGGAGCACCCCAACGCCGTGGCCGTGCTGGTGAACAACCCCACCTACTACGGCATCTGCTCTGATTTGCGTGCCATCGTCAAGATGGCCCACGACGCCGGGATGCTCTGCCTCGCCGACGAGGCCCACGGCACCCACTTCTACTTCGGCGGCGGCAGTCTGCCCGTCTCCGCCATGGCGGCAGGCGCGGACATGGCGTCCGTCTCCATGCATAAGAGCGGCGGCAGCTTAACGCAGTCGAGCCTGCTGCTCATCGGCCCCAACGTCCACCCCGGCTATGTGCGCCAGATCATCAACCTGACCCAGACGACCTCCGGCAGCTATCTGCTCATGTCCAGCCTCGACATCTCCCGGCGGAACCTCGCGCTGCGGGGCCGGCAGGTGTTCCATCAGGTGGCTGACATGGCCGAGTATGCCCGCGAAGAGATCAACGCCGTGGGCGGCTACTACGCCTTCGGCAAGGAGCTGTGCAACGGCAACTCGGTCTTCGACTTCGACACCACAAAGCTCAGCGTCCACACGCTGGACATCGGCCTCGCCGGCATCGAGGTCTACGACATCCTGCGGGATGAGTATGACATCCAAATCGAGTTCGGCGACATCGGCAACATCCTCGCCTACCTCTCCATCGGCGACCGCCCGCAGGAGATCGAGCGTCTGGTGAGCGCACTGGCCGAGATAAAGCGCCGCTACCACACCGACGGCACCGGCCTGCTGAGCCAGGAGTACATCGACCCCGTCGTTGCCGCCAGTCCGCAGGAAGCGTTCTACGCCCCCAAAAAGAGCCTGCCCCTCCGGGAGACCGAGGGCATGGTGTGCAGCGAGTTCGTCATGTGCTATCCGCCGGGCATCCCCATCCTCGCCCCCGGCGAGCGCATCACCAAAGAGATACTGAACTATATCGAGTACGCCAAGGCCAAAGGCTGCAGCATGACCGGCCCGGAAGACCCGGACATCCTGCACCTGAATGTTCTGGCATAAGGAGAAGCAGATGGAGTTTTGGTTTTCGGAATTTCACACCCCGGACGTCAAGCACAGCATCCGGGTGAACAAGCAGCTCTACTCCAAGCAGAGCGACTATCAGCGCATCGACATTTTTGAGACGCCTGAGTTTGGCCGGGTGCTGACGCTGGACGGCAATGTGATGCTCACCGAGCGGGACGAGTTCATCTACGACGAGATGATCGTCCATGTCCCCATGGCCGTCCACAAGGAGGCAAAAGACATCCTTGTCATCGGTGCAGGCGACGGCGGTGTGGTGCGGGAGCTGACCCGCTACGACCGGGTCGAGCGCATCGACCTCGTGGAGATGGACCCCCAGGTCGTGGAGGCCTGCCGCGCCTATCTGCCCGGCAACGCCTGCCGGATGGACGACCGCCGGGTCCACATCTACTTCGAGAACGCTCTGAAATATATCCGCCGCTGCGAGGAGGAATATGACCTCATCATCGTGGACTCCTCCGACCCCTTCGGCCCCTCCGAGGGCCTGTTCACCCGGGAGTTCTACGGCAGCTGCTTCAACGCCCTGAAAGAGGACGGCATCATGGTCAACCAGCAGGGCAGCCCCTTCTACGCCGAGGACGCCAGCGCCATGCAGCGCAGCCACAAGCGCATCGCGTCCACCTTCCCCGTCAGCCGGGTCTATCAGGCACACATCCCGACCTTCGCCGCCGGCTACTGGCTCTTCGGCTTTGCCAGCAAGAAGTACCACCCCATCGACGATCTGGACGCCGACGCATGGAAGGCGCTCAATCTGCGCACCCGCTACTATACCACCCGGCTCCACGTCGGAGCTTTCTATCTGCCGGCATTCCTCGAGGAGATGCTGCGCGAAGTGGAGGAACCCAAATGATCTCACCCAATGTTGAAACCTTTATCGGCTGCGACAGCAGCTACCGCGCCGCCGACATCGTGCTCTACGGCGCACCGTTCGACTCCACCACCAGCTACCGCCCCGGCGCACGGTTCGGCCCGTCGGCCATCCGGCACGAGAGCTTTGGCCTCGAGACTTACAGCCCCTACCAGAACGCCGATTTGACCGACTTCGACATCTTCGACAGCGGCGACCTCGAGCTCTGCTTCGGCTCCAGCGAAGCCGCCCTTGCCGACATCGAGGCCCGGGCGGCAGAGATCCTGCACGACGGCAAGCTTCCGCTCCTGCTGGGCGGTGAGCATCTGGTGACGCTGGGTGCGGTGCGGGCCGTGGCGGAGAAATACCCCGGCCTCCACATCATCCACTTCGACGCCCACGCCGACCTGCGGGACGACTACCTCGGTGCGAAGCTGAGCCACGCCTGTGTGCTGCGCCGCTGCCACGAGATCGTGGGCGACGGCCACATCCACCAGTTCTGCATCCGCAGCGGCGAGCGGGCCGAGTTCGAGTTCGCAGCCCAGCACACCGAGATGCACAAGTTCGACTTCACCGGCCTTGCCGAGCTCACCGAACAGCTCTGCGCCACCAAAGAGCCGGTCTACCTCACCATCGACCTTGACTGCCTCGACCCCTCCTGCTTCCCCGGCACCGGTACCCCCGAGGCCGGCGGCGTGAGCTTTTTGCAGCTGCTGGACGCCATCCGCACCGTGTCCAAAGCCAACGTCGTGGGCGCTGACCTCAATGAGCTGGCCCCCATGCTGGACATCTCCGGCGTCTCCACGGCCACGGCCTGCAAGGTGCTGCGGGAGTTGCTGATCGCCCTCGACAAGGGCTGGCCCGGGTTTCAGGTCTAACAAAAAATAATTTGATATAAAGGAGAAACCATCATGAGCAAAGTTCTGATCATCGGCTGCGGCGGCGTGGCCTCCGTCGCCATCCACAAGTGCTGCCAGGTCCCCGAAGTGTTCACCGACATCTGCATCGCCAGCCGCACCAAGTCCAAGTGCGACAAGCTGGCCGCAGAGCTTGCCCCCAAGACCACCACCAACATCACCACCGCACAGGTGGATGCCGACCATGTGGACGAGGTCATCGCCCTCATCAAGAGCTATCAGCCCGACCTCGTGATGAACATTGCCCTGCCCTATCAGGATCTGACCATCATGGACGCCTGCCTCGCCTGCGGCGTCAACTATATGGACACCGCCAACTACGAGCCGGAGAACACCGACGACCCCGAGTGGCGTGCCATCTATGAAAAGCGCTGCAAGGAGGCAGGCTTCTCCGCCTACTTCGACTACAGCTGGCAGTGGGCCTACGCCAAAAAGTTTGAGGAAGCCGGCCTCACCGCCCTGCTGGGCAGCGGCTTCGACCCGGGCGTGACTCAGGCTTACTGCGCCTACGCCAAGAAGCACGAGTTCGACACCATCGACACCATCGACATCCTCGACTGCAACGGCGGCGACCACGGCTATGCTTTCGCCACCAACTTCAACCCCGAGATCAACCTCCGCGAAGTCTCCGCCCCCGGCAGCTACTGGGCCCCCGTGGAGAAGACCTATTTCATGTGCCTGACGGGGGCGGTGTTCTTCACCGTCTGCGCCTTGGTGTATAACGGCGTCCACGGAACGGTGACGGAGTATCTGACCCTGCCCTTTACCAGCGGCAGCTTTCTGGCCTCCTGCCTGTATCTGGGCATCGGCTGCACCACGCTGGCCTTCCTGCTGACCAACCGCTCCGTCACCATCATCGGCCCCACCCGCACCTCTGCCTTCTCCGGCCTGACCACTGTGATCTCTGTGGTCAGCGGCGTGGTGTTCCTCCATGAGTCCTTCTCCCTGCTGCAGGGGCTGGCCACGGCGCTGGTACTGGCGGGCATCTACTGCGTCAATATCCTCCATTCCATCTACACCGCCCGCCGACAGGCGGCTGCCGAACAAAAGGAGCAAACCGTATGAATGAGCTGCTGCGAGCCATCCCCAAAGTGACCGAGCTATATGATCTGCCGGAGGTGTCCGACCTGCGGGAGCACTACGCTCCCTCCTCCGTGACGGAGTGGATCCGTACCGTGCTGGAGCAGCTGCGCTCCGCCATCCTCAGCGGTGAGGTGACGACCCTCCCCACGCTGGAGGAGTTGGGCGACCGGATCTGCCGGGTGGCGGCACGGGAGTCCCTGCCGTCTCTGCGGCCGGTCATCAACGCCACCGGTGTCATTCTCCATACCAATCTGGGCCGTGGCTGCCTGTCCGACCGGGCGGCGGACGCCGTATACGACATCGCACGGGGCTATTCCACGCTGGAGTATAACGTGGAGGGGGGCCATCGGGG
>OKRY01002398.1_pt1 | contig 14672 bp, 9 predicted proteins | sample 1601121 | NCBI WGS metagenome assembly OKRY01 (sample SAMEA3541546, study PRJEB24748) | human gut metagenome | biome: human gut; feature: human-associated habitat; material: faeces | place: China | collected 2012
GGAACGTCTTCGGACACGCTCCGCTCTTTTTTTCTCCATACGGGCTCTGTCGATACCTGCCTGCAGCCGTTCCCGTCCCGCTTCGGGTATTGTCATATTCTCATACTCCTCTTTTAATTGTTTTAATTGTTCCGGTTCATTCATATCTATTCTCCATCTGTCCGGTCTGTTCGGGCCGGTCATGTTATCTCTTCTTATATCTTCCTATATCTCTTTGCCTGTATCTGTCTTATGTCCTGCATATATATGATGTCGGGGGCAAAATCTTCCGACTTTGCTGCCTTCGGATTGTTCAGCCTGTGCTGCCTTCGAGGTTCAGCCGCAGCTTTTTCATCACCCGGTACAGTCTGCTCTTTACCGTGTTCAGGTTCTCATCCAGTATCTTCGCGATCTCCTCCAGCTGCCTGTCCTCAAAGAATCTCAGAACCACAATGGCACGATCCTTCGGGTCAAGATTTTCTATAGCACGTTTTAAATCAATATTTTCATAGATATCTTCACTTGCCGCCTGGATCTCCTCCACATCCGCGCTCTCCTTCCGGTTGCGCAGGAAGCTGCATGCCTCGTTGACCACGATCCGGTATACCCAGGTCTCCACGTATTGCGGCTCCTTCAGGCTGTCACTTTTTAAAATGGCTTTATAGGCTGCTTCCTGTACAATATCCAGCGCGTCCGCTTCATTATGTACATAACTATAAGCAAGACGGTAATACTTCTCATACCCCTCCGTCAGGGCACGCTCCACCGCCTGTTCTTTTTTTCTGTCTGACATATGTCCTTTCCTCACTTTTATGAAAACTGCATGCAATCATTTTCTCTGATATTCATTTTAACACATATTCTTCTTAAGCTGTCTATTATTTTGACGCTGTATTCCCACAAAAAGTTTCACCGGCAAATCAGGAAAATATTCCCAGTTGATTGCATTAGTAACTTCTACTGCCACGCTTCAGAAAAAGAATTGCACGACTAACTTCTGCTTTGCCCTGTTTCTCGCCATTTTCAGGTTGTTTTTCATCCCTTTCTGACCTATAATAATTAAAAATGAATGGATTTTAGGGTACACTAAAGGAAGCCTCCAAAAGTCTTTTGCACGAGTAACTTCTGGTTGCCATCAACTGTTTATTCTTTTCTGTATCCTCCTGCCTGTTTTATTTATTTCAATAGTTCAGGCTTCAGACAGATTTCATCGGGTGGGATGATCTCCAGTCCAAGCTTTTCCATTGCATTTTTGTCAAATGACTTCAGGGCCTTCTTCATGGGTGTCGAACCATGAAGTTTAGGCCTTGTTGTATTATTGATGTGATTTACCATACGTAACACCTGCTCCTGGTTCAATCCATCAAACGAACTTCCCTTTGGCAGTACATATCTTATGTACTCATGATTCTTTTCCAGTTCTCCCTTTTGCTCAGAATGTCTCGATTCACAATAAAACAGTCTGGTACGCTTCTTTCCGTCATGTCCTTTTTCAAACAACTCCGGATCTGCAAACTCACATCCATTATCTGTCAGTATTACAGGAAACAGTTCCCGAAACATTTCACTTCCCAACGTCTCTTCCAACCAGTCAAAAGTAGCTACGGTATTCTTCATTTCTTTGGTTTCAATCAGAAATGCCAGCATCAGATTGTTTTCCGGCCATAACAGCGTATGAAGTAATTTCCCGCCTTTATTTCCTTCCACTGTGTCCATCTGTACCACTCGTATGCCTTCGTTTTTCGCAATAAAATCAAGATAGTCTGAATAATGATGTCCTTCTTTTTTACGATAGCTGATTTTTGGAGTTGGAACGCTTCTCACTCTTTTTCGATATCTTACCGTTCTCCGCATATCCAGATTTCTTGCGGTCAGATAGCCGGCACTGATATACTTATAAAGCGTTCGTTCCCCACAGGGAATCTCTTCTGCATGATGCGCCAGGATATGTGCCAGGGGCTGTCCTTTCCTGATCAGCGGGCTCACAAGACTGTCCAATGCTGCCAGTTCATCTCTGGTCATGTCTATTCCCTGTCTGGATTTTCTAAGTGTTTCACAGTACTCCTTATGGGCATAATCAGCGTTATACAGGTACTTATCAAACAGACAGCTGATGGACTTGGGACAGTTATTGCACACATAAGGCGCCTTGTGTTCTATTGGACATGGTGCATCCACAAAGTCAGGACACAGCTTATTACAGCTGATACACTCCCGGCATGGAATTCTGCACTTATGTCCCTTCTTCTTTTTACACACATCCCAACGCCTGCAGCTGTTTCGGTATTTACACCGGTTGGGACTTGCATGAAGTATGCCATCCCTGTTTCGCAACTTATGATAACGATGCCTGCGTATTTCCTTGGAAACCGTATCAGGTGAACAGCCTATAATGTATGCAATCTCTTTAAAGGTACGATGTTCTTTCAGTCCCTTCTGAATTTCATGCCTGTCATCCCAAGTTAAATGTGTCCCCTTTTTCCTTTCTTCTTTCGGCATAGGACCTCCTTCTGCAGGAGGATACCTATTCAGTATACCATTGCATGACTAACTTATGATTTCTATACCCAAATCAGATTTTTAAAATTCATTCAACGTCTTTCAAGCAGCCAATTGGAACGATCTTGACTCCCATATCCGTTGTATATGCCATAGGTGCATTCGCACATATCACAATCAGTGCAGATGGCTCCCTATAGACAGCTCGTGGATGATCCACATTTTTGATGGCACTTTGATTATATTTTTGAATCACTTCTTTAAATTTTAAGAGAGATTTTTCAGCATCAGGTATCTTGTTGGCACCTGTCTTAATCTCAATAAGCGCATATCTTCCATCTTCCATTTGATATACAGCGTCAGCTTCCATCCCTGTATCATCTGTATAATGGAGTACTCGTGCATTATGATTTTCTGCATATACCAGCAGATCTCTTAAAACCAAATTTTCAAAAACATGACCAAATAAATCTAAATCATTGTAAAAATACTCCGGATTAATACCAAGAGCCGCTAATCCGATAGACGGATCAATAAAAATATGCTTTTTCGCTATCCTTATTGCCGTTTTTGAACGAATCTGTGGTGTCCAGGCATCAATATCTTTTATAACAAATAAGCTTTCCAGCGCATCAATATATGATGCAAGTGTTATATCCGTTACATTTTGGGTTGCCTTAATATCGGCATAAATACTTGTTCTCTTTGCGGTAGTTGCCATATTTCTTGCATATGACCATAATAGTGCTCTTGTCCATTCGGGATTTCTCTTCACCCCATCAATAGCTGTAATATCCTTATGGATAATTTGCCTATAATAATCTTTTGCAATTTCCAATTTAGCGCTATCTTTTGATAATGCCAGACACCTCGGCCATCCACCTCGGCACACTGCAAAAAATAACTGTTCCAGATTTGTCTCCGACATAATTCCATCTATATCATAGTTTGGATCTTCAAGAATTTTTGCCAAAGATATTTTCCCATTTGACTCACCTGTTTCCCATAATGTCATGGGATACATTGTAATTTCCGTTATTCTTCCCGTTCCCGTATGGGGGGTATCTATCTTTTTGCTCGCCGAACCTGTCAGAAAATATTGTCCAACATTTTCCGGATGGTCGTCGCAATCTTTTCGGATAGTTCCCCATATTTTTACAGCATCCTGCCACTCGTCAAACAAAATCGGTTTCTCATTTTTTAAAAAAAGCTTGGGCGCCGTCTCTGCCACAGCAATGTATCCATCTCTTTTATCCTCATCCTGGAACTCAATAACCGTTTTGCAACGTTCCTTGGCAGTTCTCGTTTTACCACACCCTTTCGGACCAATAATGCTTACCGCATTAAACGCTTCTGTTTTTCTATCTATTTCATCGTCTACAACTCGCCTGATATATTCCATATGCTATACACTCCTTTTACTGCTAGTATAACATTTTTTAAATAATTTATTCAAGTTTTTTGTATTTTTCGGCTATTTTGTTTTGTATTTTTCGGCTATTTTGTTTTGTATTTTTCGGCAGTTTTATTTTGCTTTTTTCGAGTATTGTGTTTTACCAGTACTCCTCTCCCCAGTACCTCTCCAGCACGCTCTCCATATTCGCTCTGCCCACGGGGTTCGCGGTATGGATCTCCACGGGGTAGAAGACCGATCTCGATGCCGTTTCTCACATTTCATGAGCCATATTTTTGCATTTTTTCACATTTCATGAGCCATATTTTTGTATTTTATCACATTTTATGATCTTTTCTATTCAAACACCTTCGTCTCGCTAGGTGCATTCTCTTTCCCATTAAAATACGATGCCTGCTTCTAGTTTGACGCTTACTTCCCATCCATGTCTTCCACCAGATCTGTTAATATATTCTCCTGATACCCCGCCTTTTTCTTCTTCCTTACCTCTTCTGCCGTCTCACGGAGAAGCGGATTCTCAACGGTCTCCAGCTTTTTCATAGAAATATTTCCAATCACTTCTTCTGAAAGACTTCTCTCATAATCTCTACGCGACATTCTCCACACACGGATCCGGTCACCGTATTTTCTCCAGAGTCTGTCGGCGATCCGGATTCCGTCCGGATCGATGTCTCCGCTATAATAGATTTCTGCCCCACTATCCAGTAGAAAAGGAATCAGCTTCACTGCAGCGCTCCGCAGCTGTCCTGAAGTACATAGTAATGTCACATTCTTTTGTTCCAGGTGCTTCAGCAGGTAGCTGAACACCATCTCATTTTCTACAATATAAACCCTATCTCCTGTCGGTTGTACCGCTGTCAGCTCCTGCAGATTTTCCATGGTAACCGCACAGGGCTCCTGTCTTCTGCAAAAGGCATCGTACGCCGGGTGCCAGTCACCGCCAATCTGTAATCGCAATCCATAGATATGCACGATAGAGGAAATATTATCCGGTACAATACCGTTGGATAGTAGTAATTCCCTCCACTGATGAGCGTTTTCCGGATAATCTGTCCTCGCAGCGTAGCACACTCCATGGACTAATAATTGCCCGGCAGTCGTTCCCTGATCAAAATAGTGAGGATTGCCGGATATCTCCGCGGAAAATACTGCCAGAGGATATTCCTCTTGCGTCTCTCGAATATCTTCCAGCAGAACAAGTGCTCTTCCTACGGTTTTCAACAGTTTTTCCGTCCGTTCTCTGTCTCTTCCGTATTCTCTGATCACTGTCTGATAGCCATACTTCTTTTTGGAATACATTTCCCGCAGCCAGGAGACAACAACTGAATCCGGACCGGCACCCTCTGCCAGACAGCCTTCCACCGTTTCAAATAATTCCGCCCTGCTACGCTCTTCCTCCATCCGCATCTTCTGCGTGGTTATCATTTTTCTGCCAAAATATGCTTCCAGAACCTCTTCGAAATTTACAGGAGCAAATTTTGTGGATTGCAGTCCTTTTTCAAATTCCGTAAAAGGAAAACGTATGGCATCTTCATAAAACGTCTTTCCGAGTATCCCGCCGATGGCTCTCCGTTCTTCTTCGGAAGTATGCTTCAGTGTAATGATTCCTTTTGCTCTTCCATAAGAATTCCATTTCTTTTCAAATTCCGAAAAGCACCTTCTGTACGCCGGATTTCCCTTAAAATATGCTGCACATGCTTCATTATTGTTCATCCAGAATCCTCTCATGTCCGTTCCATGTATACCGGATCACCGATACCACCTGGGAGTTCTCCGGGCGGTGCAGTTCCGCGATCCGAAGACCTTTGACCGTCTCAAAGCATCCCCACAGAGCCTGGGAATTCATGATATAATCAAAATCCAGCTTATGGACCAGTTCAAACATACTTTTGATATTCTTGTCATCGACACCGGCAAATGCCTCATCCAGTGCAATAATTCTGGGGTGATCTTTATTATCCGCCTTTTTATACTGTGCGTTTACTGCTCCGAACAGCGGCACATACATTGCCATTGCTTTTTCACCTCCACTGAATCGGTTAAACGCAGCATTGGTCAGTGGCTTCTTCGTCTCATCCCCGCGCCGGTAAAACATCTGGAATTCAAACCATTTCCGGTAATCCAGGGCATCTCTTACCAGCTCCATGTAATTGATGATCGTTCCCGTCTCTTCCAGTTTTGCCTTTTCTGCACGGATTTTGCTGCGGAAATGACCTGCTACCTTTTCAATATCATCCAGGGTAAGCAGCTCTCTGTCGCGCAAAAGGATCTGCTCCAGATCCGCCGTATCCAGTTCTTTGTCATTGTCAGCTTTGCAGGGCTTCCATTCCAGCGAAAAGCGAAGGCCCATAGAGGTATCGATCTCCTGCATGAGCTTCGACATGTCTTTTGCCCATTTTCTGCTCTCTGCTATGCGGTCCGTAAGCTGCTGGCTGATCGTCTGGGACAGGATATCTTCGAAAAGCTCCCGGTCCTTTTTCTGTATCAGCAGTTCCGTCTCTTCGATGGCGGTCTTCAGGATATTGTAAAATTCCTCCAGATATACTTTCTTGCCATTCCAGACAGAGAGAATACGATATCGCTTACGTATAGCTCCCACAATTTCTGTATCACCAAAGCACTCTTCTATGGACGTTCCATAGCTTGCAAGGCTTCCATTATGTTTATGATATTTATCATGCAAAGACTGAAGCATATCAACAGACTCTCTATTCTTATCACTGTCACTTACTAATTTCACTGCCTCTTCGGCACATTCACAGACCGTGCGGCCTTCCCGGTTCAAAATCAGTCTCAGATCCAGTTCCTCTTCAAAATAGCTTCTGAGTGCCGTTTCCTCCATAATCAATCCCTGCAGTTTTGCTTTTTGTTCCGGAAGGTCTTTCAGCAAGCCCTGCAACATTCCTTCACGTTTCGCCATCTCTTTTTCCAAATCATTTATTTTTTTACTGATCTGTTCCAGTTCTTCCTTCACCTGTTTCAGCCGGTTTGCCTTTTCCAGCAGTTCCGGACTCCTCAGATACTCTTCCAGCTGGCGGATCTGAATCTCGCAGGCCTTTGCACGGGTACTGTAAGTTCTTTTTTCCGTATAGGCTTCCTCCAGATCATCGTTGTATTGGTCTATCCGTTCTTTTTTATCCAGACAACTGATCTGCTCCGTCTGCATATGGAGTAGTTCACGTCTTATACTTTGCCATATCCTTCCGTATTCTTCCGCTGCGCCGCAGGCTTCCTCATAAGCCTCTGCCGTTCTTCCATAGGGCAGCATTTTACAAAGCTTCAATACTTCCTGATATTGCCGGTTCTTCTGTTCGGAAAGCCTATGCTCCTGAGCCTGCTGTTTCAGATATTCATTCTCCAATGTCTCCAGAATACGTTCCAGCTCTCTTTTCTCCGACAATGCGATCTGAATCTCTGAGAAATCAGGAATCTCCTGATATTCCGCCTGTAATCTGTCCATCCGTTCCTGTAATTGCGTAATTGCAGCATCCCATTCTGCTATGGTTTTGCTGATGCTTTCTATCTGTTCCTGCAGTTCCCGGATTTTTTGTTCTTTTCTCCGTTTTCTTGCGAGATATCCTACATATTCTGCTGCCTGCTTATGCGCTTTACCGGCTAAGATTCCCTGCCGGAAGCTGCCGTCTGCACCGAAACAGATTCCCTGTGTCGTCCCTTCTTCGTCATAAATGTTACTGAGGATTTCCAATACCGGAGTTCTCAATTCCTGCGGCAGATCATCACTTACTGTCAAGCTGGAAAAGCGGCTGTTGCCCTGTCCGTCTGTCTGCAGAACCGCATCCAGAAATTCCGTATGCTCCGCTCTTATTTTCGCAAAATCTTCCCTCGTCACCACCAGCGCATCCAGCATTCCGGACATCTGTAATTGTGCCTCCAGCCTTGCACAGGCTGCCTCATCCAGCTCCTTTGCGAACTCTACCGTTCTGTAAAACGGAATGGCTGTGATTCCCGCCTGTGCCAGGGATGCCCTGGATTTTTCGACTGCCTCATCCCGTTCCGGCTCCAGTTCCCGCTGCTCCTGCACCTTCTTCAGCTGTTCCCGGACATCTTTTAGAAGTTCTACCTGAATCTCCCTCTGATACTGTTTCTCATTCTTTTCGTCTGTAAGCTGCTGACGCTGTCTTTCATAATCTGCACGGAAATCCCTCTGTATCTCCACGCCATCCGCTACGGTCTCGTATTGTCTTGCTTTCTGTTCCGCCTGTAGGAGGATTTCACGTTCCGGATGCCATTCCCCGGAGGTCTCCGCTCTGCGAAAGACTTCCGTGATCCATGCATCGATTCTGTCCGACACCTGTTCTTCTGCCATCTCCATCCGTTGTTCTTCCTCCGCTTTTTTCTTCTTCGTCTCTTCCAGAAGACTGGCGGCTTCCTCGTACTGTCCTAAGATCAGCTCATATTGTCCGAGAGCTGTCCTTCCTGATGTCAGTTGATTTTTCCATATTTGCAGCTGCTCTGCAATCTCATCTCCTTCTTCGTATTCTTCCAGGCTGATTTTCTCTTTCGCCTTCTCATGATGTTCCCATTGCAGGATTTCCTGCTGTTCCTCCAGTTCTTCCCGCTTTTCCTTCAAGGTATCCCGGCGGAGTTCCATCTGTTCCTCCAGCTTTTTCAGAGTCATCTCTTCATCCCGGATCCGTTCCCTGCCATCCTCGATCTTTTTCTCCCAGCGTTGTTCTCCATCCGCAGCCTCCTGATACTCTGCCCTGAATTTCTCCAGCTTGCGGTCTGCATCCTCGAGTTCCGGATCCAGAAGCGCATTGTGCTCCGTTTCTTTCAGCTTTTTCTCTGCCGTAAGTCTCTCCGTATCCTGTGCTGCCCGGCTCTGTTTTTCCTGTGCCTCACGCTGCAGCTGTTCCTTCCCCTCCAGTATTCCCTGTTCTCTCTCCACTTCCTGCTTCTTGTTCAGGTAACCCTGAGCCTTTTTTGCCAGCATATACTGGTTGTAACGGGTATATTCATTGCGGATGATCTTCACATCATCGAAAGCACGGTTGAGCATCTCCAGACTATCCTGGATCTCATCCATCTTTTCCATCGCATCTACCATAGGGCGCAGATCCTCATCCGTCAAAGTCTGGAGGGAATCATTCAGAATATCATATACTTTGGTGGGTTTAAACTCTTTGGAAAGCTTGGGGGCCCGCACCTTCACCAACAGTTTGATGAATTGTTCATACTGTTCTTCCTTACGGAAACCGAAAATATACTGGTTGACATGCTTCTTGTATTCCGACGGACTGTCTGTGAAAAAATTGTCTTCGCCCAGTTCTGCCTTCATCTCCCTCTTGTCCCGGGGAATTTTGTTGGATCCCACTTCCTTATACAGCCACAGATCATATCCCACTCTGCGCCCGTCCAGGATGACAAAGCCCCAAAAATCCATCGGTTTCCCGCGTTTAGCTTTTTGTCCGATTCCAATGGTGCGATACTCTCCGGAGTCCTCTTTCCAAAATTCCAGGAACAGATAACCGGTAGACTCCTCCTTGCCCTCTTCTCCCAGAAAATAGTATTCCATCCGGCGGTCACTGGAACCAAACGGATCCAGTCGGCTGGGAGTACGGTCTCCGTCCAGTACAAACGGAATAAAGCTCTGTGTCGTGATGGATTTTCCGGAGCCGTTCTGTCCGCGCAGAAGCAGTTTCCCATCCTCGAATTCAAAGACCTCTTCGTCATATAACCAGAAATTCACAAACCCGATCCGGTTCATTTTCCAACGTTCGTTCATTCTTCTCCGTCTCCTTTGTAATCGGAAGGATACTGTCCTGCCAGCCTGCCCACCGCAGGCAATACAATGATCTGTTCTTCCTTGCTGCGCACCATCATCCAGTCCGTCATATACTTTAAAATGGTTTCCACAAGCCTGTCCTCGTCCATTTCGCAATATTCCTTGCTCCATGCATTCTTCCACTTGTTTCTACAGCTTGTGATAATCCGGGAAAATTCCTGCTTTGTCATGGCAATGCATTCATCCTCCTGTAATTCCAGTTGTCCCTCTGCCAGCTGCCTCTGTATCTCTGCACATACGATCAGGACGCTTTCCGAAATCTGGGCATCCCTCGGGTGCACGTTTCCGTAGCAGTCATCTGTATCCAGTGTAAGAAATGCCGCATTACGATAGATATCCAGATTACCACCCAAATTTTCCCGCAAATATCTGCCGACCCATTGTCTCTGATTTTTCAAATATAAGGCATCAGCGTCCTCTGTACTGTCCCAGTAAAATGCCGGACAGACTGCCAGCTGCCTGTATACCCGGTTAATACGCCGCGATCCTCTGTTTTCTTCAAATTCCTCAAAATCTGTCTTTTCAAAATCCTTCCAGGATTCATATCCGGAAATATCCATCGTAAAGCTGCTGGTAAAATATTTCGAATAGCCTGTATTTTCATACAGTACTTCCTGCCCGGCTTCCAGGCTGAAGGATTCACTTTTTCCTTCATACACCCTGAGCATCTGCAGCCGTTCCATATACTGCAATACCCGAACCAGTGATTTTCTCTGTGTAAAGGAAGTCCAGTCTACCGGCATGTAATTTTTCAGCTGTGTCTCCACATAGTCGATCAGTTCCGACAGCAAAAACTGCCTGCCCTCCTCGGCATCCTCCAGATACATCAACACCACACATAGTATGCAGTAATCCCGAATGTCCGTAAATTCGCTGATTCCCATAAATGCTTCTGCATGCGCCGGTCTCTTCTCCAGCTTTAACAGCTTCTCTGTATGTATCAGCTTCCATCCCAGTTGTTCTCTGATAAAACGTTGAAAGTTCGGAATATCCCGTTTTACTTTATAGAAAGTCTCCTTGTCACTGTCCCGGCAGATCCAGAATTTTTCCATTAAGGTTCTGATTTCATTCATATTTATTTAAACTCCAATGTATAATCCGGCATTTTCAGATCGCCGTCTTCGCATTTCAGTACACAGCTGCCTTCCTTTTTCCTCAGTTGATACTCCTGTCCGTATTCCGTCCGTCCCATCTTCTCCGAGCTCATATTGGCCTGTGCGATCCACTGCAGGAAAATAGCCCGTGTGTCTTCGGAAACCACTTCGTCAATCTCCGCAAACCGGATCTTCTGCTCCCTGATATACCGGAGTACCACTTCCTTCTGCTTCTGCGCCTGTCGCAGGTAGCTTTCCCGCTGTGCCATTTTTTCCAACGATTTATCAGCAAAACCTGTTCTGTCCTTTCTCTCACGATACCCTCTCGTGTGAGGCTTCAGCAAAAACAATGCCGGCTCTTCCTGATAAACACTGTTATTAATACCATCCTCGTCTCTCGGAATATTAGTCTTATAATGCTCGATCTGCTGCACTCCGAAGACATGGGCTGACAGTTTATGGGCTTCCTCCAGATCCTCACATTTCAAGAACAATTCCAGAAATTTTTTATAATCATCCTTTCGGCTGATGCCCCAGTTCTGGACCTGTACGATCAGGGCTGCATTTTGAATAATATTGCGTATAATATCACTGGTGATCTTCAATACTTTTTTAGCTTCGCATTCCTGTCCCTGTCCGTCCACGAACCAGTTTTTCAGGGAATACCATTTTCCGTATACATTTTCCCGGATGCTTGGTTCGGCATTTCCATGTATTTCCAACAGTGCATGGGGAATATCCAGTTCACTCGCCACAACCCGATCCAGAATCGTATTCTCCATACGCTCCGTATTCTTTTCCAGCAGCTGTTCCATCCGTTTGGAGTGCCGCTGCAATTCCTGCACAAATTCATTCAGGTATTTGATAAATTTGTCCTTATGAACCATGAATTCCACTGATTTCATCAGTTTTTCCGTTTTCCCGGAGTAAAAGTCCCGCAGATAATCCTGATAGTTCTGGTTGAGCCGTTTAAAATCCTCCTGCAGCGTCTGCCACCATTCGTTCACCATCCGAAGCTCTGCATTCTCCATGTTCTCCGCCTCATCCAGACTTCTCTCCAGACGGACAAAAAAGTTGGTCGACAGATTTCCCGATTCCAAAAATAAATTTTCCAAACGTACCGTCAGACGCTCGATCTCCACAGCATATTCCGACATCGTATAGCGGTATTGCTTATTTTTATAATCGGCTATTGTGTACACTTTGCCCGGATCCTGTATCGGTGTAAGATTTTTCCACTTAACAAGCGCTTCCAGATCCTGAACCAGCTGCTCCATGGAATACGCTTCGAATGCTTCATCCTCTTTTAAGAGCCTGTAAATATCTTCTTTATACAGCTGAAAATGCATCTTTTCGTATTCCCGGTAAAAGCATCTCATAATTTTCCGGTATACCGGTGCATTCTGTACCGACAAGTAGGAAGTTTCGTTGATCTGTTCAAAATGTTCCATCCGTTTTTCCTCTCTCAGGCATCTTATTAAATATGATTATCTATATTTTGTGTCCAATTTTCAGTACTTAATTTATCCACTTCCATTCCTGCAGGCTGTCGATCTCGGTCCCGCAATATTCACACACGCCTTTGGTCACATCGATATTGGCGTCGCATTTGGGGCATTTGATCACGTGGATCCCGCTGTCCAGGGTCATGACTCTGTCATTGTGGCTGAGGGAGAAGGTATCCTTCTGATATGCGGATGTGATCCGGCCACCTCGCAGATACACCAGTCTGACCTTCAACTCCACATCCACGCACAGTATGCCGTTCTCCACATGCTCCTGCAGCCCGGTATAGTCCATAATGTCGTAATCAATGACATCCGGCCGGGAATAGTAGCGTCTGCCGGCTTCGTAGTTCAGGTTATTATAGAACCGCTTTTTATCGATGCCGGTGCCGGTCCAGAATTCCTGCTGCCGACGGTTCTGTTTTTCTTTGTATCGTCTGACAGGCCCCAATACCGCATAAGCATCGCACAGGTAGAAAAAGTAATAGAGGATCATAGCCAGGATTGTGCTGTAGATGAAAATCTTGCCCACATCATAGCCATTGAAGGTCCTGGAGGTATTTATGATCCACAGGCTGCATAGCAGGAACGATATGATGTAGTCTACCACTCCCGTGACGATCCGGTAGACCGGACTTTGCAATACCAGGTCATAATGGTGCTTGCTGCCCAGCTCCTTGTCTGCGTAGTCAATGTTGGAGGCCGCATCACAGCAGGGACAGCCGTTCACAAATTCCTTTACTTTGCCGGTAAAGCCGCAGTTCTCACAGGTATGCTGTGCCTCTTCATCCATTCCGGATACATAGGTATACTCCATGCGGGAATCGAAGATTTTCTCTGTATGGAGCAATTTTCCCTGCCGGAAATACTCTTTGCGGCAGCGGATACCACTGTGCACATCATCCTGACAGGTTCCGTCTGTGGACCGGTACCTCAGGGTGCCATCGACGATGTAGGTAGTCTTGATATTGACGCCGCTTTCTGTAAGCCTGCGCATTTGAAGTGTTTCGGATATGAATGCCATTGCTTTCGTGTCCTATCTGTTATTGTTGTTATTATTGTTGTTATTGTTATTATTGTTGTTGGAAGAGGAACCACCGCTGCTGCCGGAGCCTGAGGATGGTGTGTAATGGGGGAACACTTTGAATTCCGTCCGTGACAGCAGGATTCCGTCAATGCTGCTGTCGGTGCAGTTCGCCATGATCACCTTCTGGGTTTTTGCGATATTCTGCCCAATGATGAGGGACAGATTCTGTCTGCCTCCCTTGATGAAAGCCTCCGGCTCCTGCTCCAGGAAATGATAGATCTCCCAAAGCTCCTCCTCTGTCACCTCATAATATTTTGTCAGTTCCACGCAACGCTTCATGCGGATCAGTTCTTCATAGGTCTGCGGTTCAAAATTCATGGAAAGCCTCCTTGTCATTCTTTTGCTCCAGTGTCAGATAATAAAATTCAATGTTCTGAAAGGGGAGATTGATGGCCTGTATATGGTAATAGGCATTATTTTCCTGCTTCCGGTAATGGCAGTCTCTCAGCTCCGTAGTGGTGCACAACAGATTGTTCGGTCTGCCCGTGGCATATTCCTTTGCATATTCGCGCAGGAGCCCGGAAATATCATATACATACCAGTCTTCTTCGTTATCCCCGGAATGGTCCAGCACTCCTTTATAAATCTGATGCGTGGCAATGTGCCGCTGCTTTGTTCTCCCTTCATCCCCGTAAGTCACGAGATCTCCGGACAACAGCATCAGGTACAATGCGTTGTTCTCCGGATAATCGCATTCTTCCTGCAACATATGCTTTTTCATGCGCAGCTTTACCGTACTGATGGGTGTCAGATATAGGATCTCCCTGGACTTCCTAAGAATCTGGGAGATCAGCGGATATCTGTCTCCATCCACGTCCAGTTCAAACACACCGCTGTCATAGATATATTGTAACTTCGCATCTTGTGCAATGATCTGTTCCAGTGCAGGATATTCTGCGGATGTCTTGGCAGGCAGATACTTTTCCGGCTCCTCGATGCGCATCTTCGTCACATATTCATATGTCGTCTCGTCAGCAGAAGCATCCGGGGCATAGCCGCGGTCCCGGTACATCTGCTGTTGCAGCAGGCAGGTGTAGCTTTTGCCGGAGCCATATACATTTTTCACAAAAGGGCAGCCCGTTTTGCACAGATACAGGTAAGCGCACCTCGCACATTCCTCGGGAAACGGTTGTCTGTTATGGTTTTGGAAGATCTTGCGTGCAGCGGTTTTCAAAATGGTGTCCACCGTGTCACGGTAGATATTACCGTAGTAAAAATCTTCGTTCTTCTGACCTCTGACACAGGAATAGATGTCTCCGTTACGCTCCAACAGGAAAAATTTCTCTCC
>OKRY01002404.1_pt1 | contig 14654 bp, 11 predicted proteins | sample 1601121 | NCBI WGS metagenome assembly OKRY01 (sample SAMEA3541546, study PRJEB24748) | human gut metagenome | biome: human gut; feature: human-associated habitat; material: faeces | place: China | collected 2012
GACAGGCACATCGGGCACCGATAGCGTACCATCTTTTTGCATGGTTATTTTGTTCATTTCTATCATTTTAATTATCTGGCATTCAAGGCAGAGCCGGCACGGAACCAGGCAATCTGCTGTTCGTTGTATGTATGTTGCGCTTCAAAACTCTCTTTCGTTCCGTCTTCGTGATGGAGAACGACGGTCAGATTCCGTCCCGGAGCAAAGTCGGGCAAGCCGATGACTGAAAGGAGGTCGTGCTCCTGTATCTTGTCATAATCCGCTTTGTCCGCAAAAGTAAGGGCAAGCATGCCTTGCTTTTTCAGATTCGTTTCGTGGATACGGGCGAAGCTCTTGGCGAGAATTACACGCACATTCAGGAAACGGGGTTCCATTGCCGCGTGCTCGCGACTGGAGCCTTCTCCGTAATTTTCCTCTGCCACTACCACCGAATACAGACCGGCCCGCTTATACGCCTTGGCCGTACCCGACACCGTCTCATAACGGCCATCCTGGGCATTCCACACACAGTTGGTTTCTCCGTTGAAGGCATTCACCGCTCCCATCAGCATGTTCTCCGAGATATTTTCCAGATGTCCGCGGAAACGCAGCCACGGTCCAGCCATGGAAATATGGTCGGTAGTGCACTTGCCCTTCGTCTTGATCAGCAGCGGCATATCGATAAGGTTCTTACCGTCCCAGGGTGCGAAAGGCTCCAGTTTCTGCAAACGTTCCGACTGTGGATCGATGACCACTTCCACCTCTTCTCCACTGGCCGGAGGAGCCAGATAACCGTTATCGCCTACCGTAAATCCCTTCGGAGGAAGCTTGTCGCCCACAGGAGGATCCAGTCTGACCTCCTCACCCCGCTCGTTTCTCAGCGTATCGGTCATCGGATTGAAACACAGGTCGCCGGCAATGGCCAGGGCTGTCGCTATTTCCGGTGAAGCCACAAAGGCATGCGTATTGGGATTTCCGTCGTGCATAAATGTGGAAGGTTTTTGTTGCATCTCAGGCATGTAATAACTTTTCAAACAGGGAAAAGAAGATAATTCCAAACGAAATCACGCACCCGTTTGGCAAAATTCCGGTTGAAGGAAGTCACGATGGAGTTAGGCCGGAGCGGATCATCCGTCTCCCGTTTCCACTGACCGATGCACGGTCCGCAGGCATTGGCCATTATGGTTGCTCCCGCTGCCTTGAAATCGGCTATCATTCCGTCACGGACGGCAGTGCAGTACACCTGTTCCGACCCCGGATTCACCAACAGAGGAGAAGCCATCTTCAGTCCCTTATCCTTCAACTGACGGACCAGCGAAGCCGCACGACTCAAATCCTGATAAGACGAGTTGGTGCAAGAACCGATGAGTCCGACCTCCATGCGACGGGGATACCCGTTCGCCTTTACTTTTGCCGCAAATTCCGACAATGGGCAGGCCGCATCAGGTGTGAAAGGACCGTTCAGATAAGGTTCCAAAGCCGAGAGGTCAATCTCAATCACCCGGTCGTAATATTGTTCGGGCTGCGCATACACCTCCGGATCCGCCTTCAGGTCGGCAGCCACCTCAGAGGCCAATGCAGCCACTTTCTCCCTGCCGGTCGCACACAGATAAGCCGCCATTTCCTCGTCATAAGGGAACAATGACGTAGTCGCTCCTACCTCCGCACCCATATTGCAGATTGTAGCCTTTCCCGTAGCCGAAAGAGAAGCTGCCCCTTCACCAAAGTACTCGATGATGGCATTCGTTCCCCCTTTTACGGTCAGCAGTCCGGCCAGTTTCAGTATCACATCCTTCGGAGCAGCCCATCCGTTCAGTCTTCCTTTTAGATGTACCCCAATCAGGCGGGGCATCTTCAATTCCCATTCCATTCCGGTCATGACATCCACCGCATCGGCTCCACCGACTCCGATGGCAATCATGCCCAGACCGCCTGCATTCGGAGTATGAGAATCCGTACCCACCATCATACCTCCCGGGAAAGCGTAATTTTCCAATACCACCTGATGGATGATACCCGCTCCCGGTTGCCAGAATCCCAGTCCGTAATGGGAAGCCACGCTTTTCAGAAAATCATATACCTCCTTATTTGTCTTGCAGGCTACGGGCAAATCGGTCTCCGCTCCCTTGAAAGCCTGAATCAGGTGGTCACAATGTATCGTAACCGGTACTGCCGAGGTTTTCTTTCCGGCATTCATAAACTGCAGCAGGGCCATCTGTGCCGTAGCATCCTGCATGGCTACCCGGTCGGGACGGAAGTCGACATAATCCTCCCCTCTCCGGAATGCTTTCACGGAAGAAGGCTCATAAAGGTGGCTGTAGAGTATTTTCTCCGCCAGCGTGAGCGGTCTCCCCAGGCAGCGGCGGACAGCTCCTGTTTTACCGGCATAGGCCGCATAAAACTGCTGCAACATATTCATATCATATACCATAGTCTGTTCAATTTTACATTTATCACAAATATAACGAATATCATGCTAATACAACCACAATATAACAATATTTATACTCATTTTGATAGTTTAATTCGATTTTTTACATAAATATCACACTTTAAAACATTTTTATCCATTCACTGTCAGCAGGAAGTTGCCAACTGTAAACCTTGTTTTAATCAAGATTTTTCCTATATTTGTGGGATACAGGACAGGACTGGATATGACTCTTTCCGAAAGCCCCGTTTTTCGGAAAGGGATTGCTTTTCCCGTCCTTAATGTCCGGGACCAGACACATCTAATCTAAATCTTAAATATATGGAAACACATCTCTTCTGGCTGGTTCCTGCCGCCTCTCTTCTGGCACTAATCCTGGCAGGATACTTCTACAAGCAAATGATGCGCGAAAGCGAAGGCACCGACACCATGAAACGAATTGCGTCGCATGTGCGAAAAGGGGCCATGTCGTACCTTAAGCAGCAATATAAGGTAGTGACAATGGTATTTATCGGACTGGTGATTCTGTTTTCGGTCATGGCATACGGATTCAATCTGCAGAACCCCTGGGTACCGGTAGCCTTCCTGACGGGCGGATTCTTCTCCGGTTTATCCGGTTTTCTGGGCATGAAAACAGCCACATATGCTTCGGCACGCACGGCGAACGCGGCACGCACCTCGCTCAACAAAGGACTTAAGGTAGCCTTCCGGAGTGGAGCCGTCATGGGACTGGTAGTGGTAGGTCTGGGATTGCTGGATATCTCTTTCTGGTATTTGCTGCTGGACTACTGTATACCGGCCGATGCCATGAATCCGACTGCCAAACTGTGCATCATCACTACCACCATGCTGACTAAATTTATTAGCATCTATCAAGGTGTACTCCAACCAATTTTCTTGATATCCTTCTATTATTTCTTCAATATCATTTATTGATAGCTTTTTCCATTTTCTTTTTCCTGTATACAATACTATTGGTATTACTGTAGGAATTTTGTAGCCTTGTTCTTTAAATCTCTTTTTATCTATTGCAGACTCTATTATCGCATATTTGTAACGCATTATTCTATATGACATTTTATAATCCACACTTGATTGATGTTCTATTAATATAAATACATTCTTATTTTTTATTTTATACACAACATCTGCTTCTACATTACTAAATTCCGGCGTTCTAAATTCTTTTTCATATTTTTCTATATTGCTTTCTGCTAAATTTAAGTGTAAAAAACTATTTATAAAATCAACAGTACTCTTTTTGTCAGATAACATTTCTTTAAACATTTTATCATGTTTCTGATTTATATAATATTTTTCTGTTTCTTCTCTTATAATGTTTTCATTTTTTCCCTTAAATTCTTTTGACTTTTGCTCTTCTTCTCTTAGAATTTCTTCACATTTCTTTAGCATTTTATCTATCTTTTCTTTATTCTTTAAATAAAATGCCCCTGTGTAGCACATAATATCTTTTCCATCTACTATTTTTAATCCAGATGGAACATACATTTTTTCTTCTTTCAATTATCTTCCTCCTAATTATACAATTATTTTACTTATTGGTCAATATTTTAAAGTAATATTACTTATTGGTATTGTTTAAGAATTAATTTTTTCGCTATAGCGAAATTTGAAATAATTTTTTTAATGAAAACTTTTTGAAACAATTTATTTTTGAAATTTAATAAAATTATATTATGCTTTAGAATAAAAAGCAAGTAGAATCGTTCGACAAATTTCTAGCAATTCACTTCATCCTCTCCTATTAGTTCAGCAAATTTTTATTTAACAGATAATATGCAATCTTAGACCTAGTGCTCTAAAGTACAATTAAATTTTCTTTTTTCTGTATACATAAGTAAATTATGGAAATACTAGGAAAAAGGAAGGAATTTAATATGAATAAAAAATTTATTATTGCTTTAATACTTATTATAATTGCAAGCATTGTAACTACTTTTGCTATTATAATTTATAATTTAAAATCCGTTCAAAATATTGGTTCTGCAAATGAAACTATTGAAAATTTTCAAACTACATCTCCATATACAACCGTTCCAACAAGCTATGATGAAGTAAAACTTTCTCCAAATGCAATTTTAACTTTTCTTAAACATTATGATGGATGTGGACACACTATAAAAGAAAAAGAAAATATAAGTACAGAGATGGCTAATATTACAAGAAATGAATTTTCCAAGCTTTATAGTGATTGGGAAATTAAAAATTTTTCAAATACTGATGTGGAGTTATATAAAGATTTTTCTGGAAATTGCGGTGAACATTTCGTTGTAAAGTCAAGCTCAGATGGATTCGTTGAAATTTATAGAATAAAAGATGATGGAACCTATGAATTACATGAAACTACTGAAATTGCGATAAAATATTTATCGGATGACGATAGAAAAGAACTGGAAAATGGTGTAATTCTTTATGGAAAAGAAAATTTAAATTCGTATATAGAAAATTTTGAATAATTATATAATGAGTGAAAGATGTTAATTTATAAATCGAAACTGGAAGCTCGCCCTTTGAGGAGTCCGAAGGAGCTCCGACCAAGAGCGACATGTCGAGGCTTTAAAAATTGATTATTAATAAGAGTTTTTTTATATATTTATGAATTTGAAGATGCGTTATATTTTAAATAGCTGTCTATGAAGCCGTTCAAGTCTCCGTCCATTACAGCTTGAACGTTTCCTACTTCGTAATTTGTTCTATGGTCTTTTACAAGTGTGTATGGGCAGAACACGTATGAACGTATTTGGCTTCCCCATGCAATGTCCATTTGAACACCTTTTAAATCATCTATTGTATCTTTATTTTCTTTTTCTTTTAAGTCAAGCAATTTTGATTTTAGCATTTTCATTGCTGTTTCTCTATTTTGAATCTGAGATCTTTCTGACTGACATGTAACTACTATGTTTGTTGGAATGTGAGTAATTCTGATTGCTGATGATGTTTTGTTTATGTGTTGACCACCGGCTCCTGAGGCACGGTATGTGTCTACTCTTAAGTCATCTGGATTTATATTGATTTCAACGTCTTCTGTTATTTCAGGCAATACTTCTAATGAAGCAAATGATGTATGTCGTCTGCCACCAGCATCAAATGGAGAAATTCTAACTAATCTATGAACTCCCATTTCTCCTTTTAAGTATCCATACGCATATGGTCCAGATACAAGAAATGTAACGCTTTTTATTCCGGCTTCATCACCTGCTAAATAGTCTAATTCTTTTACTTCATATCCATTGCTATTTGCCCACCTGCAGTACATTCTGTATAACATTTCAACCCAATCTTGGGCTTCTGTACCACCAGCACCAGGGTGCAATGTTAAAATTGCATTGTTGTTATCATATTTTCCAGATAGAAGTGTTGTTATCTCAAGCTTTTCTATGTCTTTTTCGAGATTTTCTGTTGTGTCTAAAATTTCTTTTGCTTCTGAATCTAACTCCTCCTGTTTTGTACCTTCTTGAATTTCAGACTTTACTAATTCATTTAATTCTTCTATATATTCAAATGTAGATGATATTTTTTTGTAGTTCTCAGTTTTATTCTTAAGTTCATTTATTCTTTTTAAGGTTTTACTAGAATTCTGTGAATCTTCCCAAAAAGAAGGCTCTTCAGTATTTTTCTCCAATGTATACAATTCTTCTTCTAAACTTGCAATGTCAAAGAGAGTCACCTACTTCTTTTAGTCTATTTTTTAAAGATTCCAGCTTTTTAGCACTTTCATCTAAATCAATCATTTTATCACTATCCTTTCATCAAAAATCAATATTTTAGCTTTTTAATTCCTTTTTTGCTTCCTTGTAATCAGGCATATAGTATTCAACCATGTTCCAAAATTGTTTTGAATGGTTCATGTGTTTTAAATGGCAAATTTCATGTAAGCATACATATTCTATTGCATGCCTACTGTAAGCCATCAGGTTCTGATTTATGCTTATTTTTTTCTTTGAAGAGCATATTCCCCATGTTGCTTTTAAGTTCTTTATAGTGCATTCTAGTGGAGCTAAACCTGTACGTACCTTTAAATCTTCCATTGCTGACTGAACTTCTTCTTTTGCAATATATTTATATAATTTATCAATTAATTTCTTTACATTCTCTTGTTCATTTTCTTTACAATCTTTGTTTAAATCGCAATATAAATATTGATTATCCATATTAAGCTTATTTCTTTTTGCATCTGTATACATTATTTTTAGTGTATATGGTTTTCCTAGCACCCTTACTGTGCTTCCGTCTTTATATGTTGTATTTATTTTTCTCGATTGTTCTTGTAATTTTTTATTTATCCAGTCAGCTTTACTATTCACAACATCTTCAACATATTTAATTGAAGAACGAGGTGAAATTTTTATTATAACTTCACCATCTTTTATTTGAATATATGTGTTTTTTATTTTTTCATACACTATTTTGCATTTTATATCATTTATAATATGATATTCTTCGTTTTTTTGTTTCAATTTGCACTCCTAATAATTGTGTATTTTTTGATTTATTTCTTTAATTTGTTTCTGCTTTATTATTTTTTCTTCTTTTAATAATGCCGCAATTTTATCACGATACTCGTCAGGAATATATTTAGGTTCTAAATTTCCTAAACGTAATTGTTTGTATAAGAACATTACGATATTTTTTTCGGAAATCTCGTTGTTTTCACTAGTTCGAACTATTTTATCTTTATTTTCATGTAATTCTTCTGTAGGCTTTGGAAGTGCTTCTACATCTTTGTTAAAGATTCTTTTAAAGAAGTTTCTTATGTTTGTAATAAGGCTCATATTAAAACCTATCCTTTCTCATATGCTAAAAATTATTTAATCTCTACCTTCATCTTTTGAAGGGATCGAATTTCTAAGTTCTGTGTGAATATTGATGATTCTTTCTTGTGCTTTTTTCAATTTTTCCATAAGAACCTGAATTGTATCTGTTAGTTCATTAACTTCAGTATTTAATTGTGTTATTTCATCTTCTAGTGCTTGTGCTCTTTCAGGAGTCATTGCTTGTACAGCATTGGTTTCTTGTACTTTTAATGAATTTTCTCGATTGTCCTGAATATTCGATGCTTCATTTATTCTAGTTTGATCATTAATTGGATAATCAAATCCATCATCTAAGATTTCAGAACTCTCCATTTTTGCTTGCTACGGATAGCGTGATGAAGCAAGTTGTAGCCTATTATAACCAGCATGGCTCGGCAAATGAGCGAATGCTGGCCTATTATCTGTTGGGATGTGCGTATCGTGATCTCGATGACTCTCCTGCATCCTTGGATTGCTATCTCCAGGCGACAGAGCAGGCTGATACGTTAAGCAGAGATTGTGATTATCATACATTGGCGAGAATTTATGGGCAAGTGGGAGAGGAATATCAAAGACAAAGGATGATATTGAATGCAAAAAATGCTTATGGGGTGTCTGAAAAATATTCTTGGCTAGCCAAGGATACGCTGGATGCTTTGATAACAGCAGAGGCACAAGTCAATATCATGCCGCTATTAATGTCTCCTCAGAAAGTTATAGAACAGTTTGAGGAGATATACAAAAAATATAAAAAGTTTGGTTATCCTAAAGAGGCGGCTCGTTCTTTGGGTATAGTTGTTGAGTCTTTGGTTTTGACAAAGCAGTTCGCAAAAGCTAAACGCTATATGGATGTGTATGAAAGAGAGTCGGGGTATTTTAGTGGTAATAGAAATCCTGGCGTTCGTTACTATACTTATTTCTATGCAAAGGGGCTGTATTATCTAAATGTGCATTCTTCTGATTCTGCCAAAATATATTTTCAGAGATGTTCGAATATGGCTGAATCCCAAAATGCGAAACGAGTGGCTTTTGACGGATGGTATAAGTTTTATAAGCAGAGGCATCAATTGGACTCTATCATAAAGTATGCAGATTTGTTTATCCAATATAGTGATAGTGTCAGGGCGCATAATGAGGTTGAAGCTATGTCCCAAACGGCTGCATTGTATAATTATTCTCAATGGCAGAAACAAGCAAAAATACAAGAAGTAGAGAAAAATAGGGCTCGTATTGTCATTCTTCTGATGATAATACTGGTTGTTGTTATGATCGTTGTAGTTATACTATATGTCAAAAATATAAGGAAAGAAAGGCAGATAAGAAAAGAGCAACTATTGTTTGTTAAGCAACAGATTATGATGAAGGAACTGGAATTGCAGAAAAGTCAGGAGGAGTTGGCTAAAATGAAGAATGAACTATCTTCAAAATCTTCGCTTGTGTTAGACAAGGAGAAGTCTATAATGATGCTGAAGGATGAAATAGAAGCATTGACTAATGATTGCCCACAAGACAACAATGAAAGTTATGCTATGTTCCAGCAAAAAGCTATGGTGATTAAGTTTAGGGAATTGGCAGAAAAAGGTATAGAGCCTTCTTCTCAACAATGGGACGTTTTGGATAATATATTCGAATCATTTTTCAAGCAGTTTAGATTATCGCTAGAGAAGAACTGTAAGTTAAATGAAAATGAATATAGAATATGTATGTTGGTTTGGTTGGGTTTTGTTCCTAATCAGATGAAAATATTAATGGGTATGTCATCCTCTAATATCTCAAATATAAGAAAACGTTTGTCTAAAAAGTTATTTGATAGAGAGATGACAACGAGCAAATTTGATGATGAAATCCGTAAAATCCGGGTGAAAGGCTAATTTGTGAAATTGTGAAATCTTTAGCTATCTGTTTGTGTTTTAGTGTGTTGTATTCATAATTGTGAAATTATGAAATGTTAAAACTGGCAGATGTGATATGTGTAGTAGAAGAAAGTATTTATCTTTGCTGACAAAAAGCTTATGGTTAAAAGAGTTTTGATGTTTGCATGTCCTGATAGGAGAATGCAAGAAATAGAGTTCAATATGTTGGACTACTGCTTTAGATGTATGTTAAATTCAAAATATAAAAAAATATGAGAAAATTATTTTTGTTATGCTTGATAATACTTATATCCGTCACTACTATGGCGGAAAGCTATTCTGGTAAAATAATTTCTGGCAATAAACTGCAAGGACTGGCTGATGCAACAATTCAGCTTTTCAATAACAATGTGTTTGTTGGTGGATGCAAATCTAAAACTGATGGCTCCTTTAGTGTGAATACTTCCCAAAAGGCAACAAGAATTTCTGTCAGCTATGTGGGACTTGAGGCTTATACCAGAAAGGATAGTCTCGGACTTCCTGAGAACTTGGGTGTAATTGCATTGTCTACTCATAATGTTGGCTTAAAGGAAGTTACTGTCACGGGAACTTTAAAGCAAGAGACCTGTAACAAGGACATTTACCTTATCACCGACTCTATGCGCAAAGGCACGGCAAGCAGCGGACAGCTGTTGGAGAAAATACCAGGCTTTTTGCGTGATTGGGAAAATGACAAGTTGCGTGTGAATGGAGAAGAGGATATTGTACTTTTGGTAAATGACGTGGAAAAATCCTCAGATTATGCCATGCGCATAAATCCTAAGCGCATCAAAAAAGTGGAAATTACCTACAATCCAACAGGAAAGTATGAGGGAAGGAGAATGTTGCTGAACCTATCTTTGTTCGATGATTATATTGGCTGGGACTTTGTGCCTTATACGAATTTGCAATATGGCAAAAACAATATGAATCAGGAAACCGTAGGGGGATCTTATACATATAGTGTGAATAAATTGTCATTTAATATAACTTCGGCTTTTTCGAATGTTGTCAATAAGGAAAGTGATTCCTTCACTCGTATGTATGCGGATAATTATGAGAGAAGTTCTCAAGAATTCGATTCTGGTAATCCAAATAAAATCGGTAAAAAACTGGGGTATGACATATCTCTTGGTGCTGAATATCAATTGGCTAAGGGGCATAGTCTTTCTTTTCAGACCAAAGGAACTTTTAATCAGTCCTTGGATTCTACTATGTACTTTATTACGGAGAAGGATAATGGGAATGTGGCCCAATATGAGCAATGGAATAGAGACAAATATTATTCCAACGACTATAATGTGGGATTGTTCTACCGTGGAAGTTTTGGAAAATTATATGTCAGCAGTGATTTGACTTACGACTATTATAATGTTAGGGAAAAAAGAACTTATTGGAGTAATTCTAACTTGAGTGAAACCCCAACGTTGGGTAATAAAAATTATGTGTTTTATGATCTGAGTATAAGTAGGTCATTATCCAAACACTTCGATTTTTATGCAGACTATAATTTTGCGTGGAGAAAATATAATGATACGGATAGGAATACTGACGAGTTAAGCTATTGGTCTAAGAATATTCGCCATTTTATGTTAGCGATGCTTACTTGGCATCCAGTGGGTAGCTTTTATGTTAGCGGTGGTGCTCTTTGGCTTGGTAATTCTGATGATAATAACGTCGGACATATAGCTAACTATTCCTGGAGTCCTATGGGACGTTTGTTCTACAAGCCTTGGCGTATCGTAACTATCAGGAGCAATTTCCACATTTCAGCAATGTATCCTAATTTGGATCAATTAACTGCTACGGAATACCAAATAGATTCAAAGATGATTCATGGTGGAAATCCACTGTTGAAATCTTCAAGATTGATTTACTTGGATGCGACCATGAGTATAGATAAACTGTTTAACATAATATTTGTAAACTTTTATAATAAAGACATGAATGAGTCGCTTTATTATTCATTGTTACCAACAGGTATGGTGAAAGAAAGTTATAAAAATGCAGATTGGCATCGAATGATGTTCATATTGTCAGGGGATTACAAACTTTTCAAAGATTGTAATCTTGGTGTAAACCTTTCTTATTTCCATGATGTTGCATCTGTAGAGGAAGGTATCAAGAGAAAAGGTGATATTTGGATGATGTATATGCAAGCCAGGTATAAAATTAGCCCTTTGAAATTGAATGTGCAAGCATCTTACGATTTGAATTATGCTACAACTCCTACTTTGCAAGGTAAATATACGAAGCATCTAGGATATGCTAAAATAGTATTGAATAGATTGTTTTCAAATGGTAAACTTGAGGGGACTCTGACCGCTACGATGCCTGCCAATATTGGAAAGCGGAAGTTTGGATATGAATATCATTTGCCCTATTTTACAACTGTGACAAATTCTTCTAGAAATAGTACTTACGGTCCATACGTGGTATTGGGAGTTAAAATGTTCTTGCATGGCGGTAAGCAAGTGAGAATGAGACAAAATTCTTTCAATGTTGATGCAGAAAAATAATAAGGTAATGGATATTGATGCAAAATTAAAGGCAGTAGCCCTCAGCGATAATAAGTTGGGGCTACTGCAAGGCAAGTTGGGAGCGAGCATTTACTTCTTTGTGATGAGTAATCATAATGATAAAACTCTTTTCTTCACTAAAACGATGACTTGTTTTTATTAACGGCTTCTCAATAGGGATAATGCATAGAGAGGCAGTATGGTGACATGCCTTATGGCATCATTGTCCTGCTTGTCAATGTAATCAAATGATCCGAAATTCTCTAAGGAACAACGGAAGGCTTCGGTGAGCTTTTTCTCTCTCATGAATAGCCAGAGACTCTTCATGCCGCCCTGGGTGCCCGATTTGATTTCGATAGGGGTAATCTTCATGTTGTGGATTTCCAGATAGTCTATCTCGGCAACACTCTTCCCCTTCTGCTCCCAATAAAACATCTTCTGGCGCTGGATGCATGGTTTGTAACGCATCATCTCGAGTCCGGCAACCATTTCTGTTACACCTCCCTTATTGACAAGTTCCTGAGGTGTGCCGGCTAAAATAAGTTCTATGAGCTGTTGAGACAGGTCGCCTTCCAGTTGAAGCACAGCTAACAGTAATCCTGGGTCCAGAAAGAGAACCTTCATGCTTTTCTCGTCAGCTTCCGCATCCAGCGGAATACCATTGCCCGAGGTAGCAACCACAGGAGTAACGATTCCCGCAAGTGTCAACAGGCGGAGGGCTTCTCTGATTTGTGAACTCTGATAATCTGCTGATATTTGCTTGTATGTCAACTTCTCTCCTGCCTGATGACAGATGCCACGCATCGTTGTGCGCAGTAAATCTGGGTTGACTCTCTTTTTATACTTGCTGAAATCATCTTCGTATGTCAGTATGATGTCTTCCTGGATGTTTCTGCATCGGTTGAAATCGTGTGTCTTGGTCCATGCCAGAACAGATTCCGGCATGCCTCCTACAAGCAGGTAGGTGCGGAAGTATTCCACGAGTTTATCATGGAAGGCTTGATCTAAAGACTGGTTTCCGTATGCTTCATTCCGGAGAAGGATGAGTCCTTCTTCGTGATTGGCATGCAGGAATTCATCGAAAGTCATTGGATACATGAAGAGCGAGTGAATCCTTCCTACTCCAAAAGTAGGGAGTTCCTGAAGCGCAAATTCCAGAAGTGATCCTGCGGCTATGACATGCAGCTCAGGATAATCTTCCTTGAAGAAGCGTAGTGCCATGATGGCTTCAGGGCATTCCTGGATTTCGTCGAGGAATAGAAGCGTCTTACCAGCTTCTACAGGGACATTGATATAACTGCTGATTTTTTTAGCAATCAATCGTACGTCAATATCCCCCTGGAAGAAGGTTTTGATTGCCTTGTTACGTTCGAAGTTTACCTCGGCGAAATACTCGAATTGCTTTCCAAAGTTTTTAACTGCTGATGACTTTCCAACCTGTCGGGCACCACGAAGCAGCAAGGGCTTTCGCATGGAATCTTCCTTCCAGGCGATGAGTTCTGAGTCTATGTTTCTATGTATATATTCTGTCATAATCGTAACTGTTTGTGTAACAGGTGCAAATATAGCGAAAATACTCAAATCCGAGAAATAAATCGCGTTAAAATACTCAAATCCGAGAAAAAAAGATTCACCAACCTGTATCCGGCTTACAAACAGGAAATCCTCGACCTGGTCAGCGGGGGGACTGACTGGAAGTGTTATCCTGTGCTCAAAATTGCAGATTGCAGGCAAAATCTTCTAAGGTCGCTAAGAGGGGAAAAATAGGTGGCAAGTGCATGGAATGGTGAACTTTTGCAGGCTAAGAATAAGAAAAGTTTGAATTTTGCATAAAAAATACGCTCAAACGCTAGCAATTTGCTCATTTTTTCGTAACTTTGCACCCGCAAACTTATAAAATAATAAAAGAAGAATGGCTAATTTGAGATTTGAGGTTGTAGCCGAGGCCTTTAAAAAGAGACCTGTTGAGGTGGAAGCTCCTAAGGTGCGCCCTTCGGAGTACTTCGCCAAGTATGTATTCAACCGCCAGAAGATGTACAAGTATCTGCCATCTGATGTGTACGAGAAACTCATCGATGTGATAGACAACGGTAATCGTCTGGACCGTTCCATCGCTGATGCCGTGGCTGCCGGCATGAAGCTCTGGGCTGAAGAAAACGGGGTAACACATTATACTCACTGGTTCCAGCCATTGACAGAAGGTACTGCCGAGAAGCACGATGCCTTCGTGGAGCACGACGGTAAGGGGGGTATGATTGAGGAATTCTCCGGCAAGCTGCTTGTGCAGCAGGAACCGGATGCCAGCTCTTTCCCTAACGGTGGTATCCGTAACACCTTCGAGGCTCGCGGCTATTCTGCATCCCATTTTGATAAAGATTGGTATAGATCAGCTGCAGGATCTCCTGCTGTATGACCAGTAACGTTTCTACCGATACGCTCTTTTCACGGGAAAGCTTTCCCAAAACGGTTTTTACCGTATTTAAGATCTTCATCCGGTCCTTGTTTCGCAGATCATTTTCCATTTGCTTCAGATCAAGAAGCCTTGTATTGAACCCCGATGTAACTGCCGCTTCTCCTTCACGAAATACCTGGTCAGACTCCAAGACATTTCGCAGCAACAGATTGACCACCTCATCTGCTTTATCAGGAAGCTGTTCCATGCTGCATGGAGTTCCAATACAACAGGTAAAGCAGCAGCCCACATAATCCTGTCCCGTTTTTATCAGCATATGGCATCTTTCCATGAGTACTTCTTCCAGTGTCCGTTTCCAGTTGATCACCAGAAAGAACAACGCCTCATTTACGATCTTTTTTATAACCGATGTATTTTCAACAGACTCATCTACAATCTCTGAAACCATTTTTTCCAGAGTAAATTCCAACAGGTTCTCTCCCAGTGCTTCTTTGGCCTGTTCCTCTCTGGCAACTCTTACTCCGATCAGGCATACCGGCTGATCGGCCAAAACAGGAAGACGGCGTTTTTTTATCTCACGGTCAATAAATTCCGGCTCTGCTCTTA
>OKRY01002405.1_pt1 | contig 14653 bp, 15 predicted proteins | sample 1601121 | NCBI WGS metagenome assembly OKRY01 (sample SAMEA3541546, study PRJEB24748) | human gut metagenome | biome: human gut; feature: human-associated habitat; material: faeces | place: China | collected 2012
CGAGTGGAAGATCAACATCAAGAATACGCTGGTATCCGATACAATGAGTCAGCATATGCAGGATATTACCGCAGATGTAACAGTAGAGGATCCCAAGGGTAAACTGAATTACCTGAAGGTGCAGGCAGAGGAATCCGCAGCCGCTGAGACCGCGACCGCAGAGACCCAGGAGATCACCGAGGAGCAGACTGCTGCTACCGAAGAGACCGCAACACAGGCACAGTAAAGCTTGCTCAGGAACAGAACATAGACAACAGACAAGTACCTGTTTCACTGCACAAGCAGAAGAGACAGGTACTGTTAGGTTATGAGCAAAAATAGTCGCAAAAGGGCGGGAAACATGATAATGTGACTCTGCCAGTTACGTGAGCTGAACAGAGAATAACTTTGAGAAAGGTATGAATAAACATGCAGGAAAAAGTTCTGGTACTGGATATTGACGGAACATTGACCAATTCAAAAAAAGAGATCACGGAAGCTACCAAACAGGGAATCTGGAATATTTTACAGCATGGTCACAAGGTGATCCTGGCTTCGGGTCGTCCCACCCCCGGCATGCGGAAATGCGAAGAGGAGCTGGAACTGAAAAAATACGGCGGATACCTACTGTCATTTAACGGAGCCCGTATCGTGGAGTGTAAGACAGGAGAAGTGGTCTATCAGAGAACACTGCCCCTGTCCATTGTGCCCGGATTGTACGAATTCGCCAAAGCGAATGGCTGCGGACTGATCACTTATCAGGGTCCTGGCGTCATCTCTGCGTTCGAGCCGGATGACTATGTGCAGCTGGAAGCCAGAATCAACGGAATTCCTATAAAGGTCGTTGACAATTTCGTCGAATATGTGAATTTCGATATTAATAAATGCCTGATGACAGCACCGGAAGAGATCGCACCGGAGCTGGAGAAACAGCTGCAGGAAAAATACAGCGATGTGGCGAGCATCTACCGTTCCGAACCCTATTTCATCGAGATCATGCCTAAGGATGTGAACAAGGCAACCTCACTGGATCATATGCTGGAAGGCATGGGACTGACCAGAGAGAATGCGATCTGCTGCGGGGACGGTTACAACGACATCTCCATGATCGAATATGCGGGAACCGGCGTAGCAATGGGGAATGCCCAGCCGGCGGTCAAGGAAGCTGCAGATTACATTACCGGTACTAACGATGAGGACGGGCTGGTAGAGGTCATCGATAAATTTATCATGAAACCGGAGCAGGCATAGCCTTTCTTAGAAACAAACAATAGACACAAAGCAGTAACACGCGAAAATCACAGAGCAATGAGCGTGTGTGATTTTTGCAAAAGAGGATATATATGATTCAGATACAAATACCTGAAAAAGCGAAATATATCATAGAAACCATACAGAATGCCGGATTTGAAGCCTATGTGGTAGGCGGCTGCGTGCGGGATTCCATTCTGGGCAGATGCCCGGAGGACTGGGACATTACCACCTCGGCGAGACCGGAGCAGGTAAAGCAGCTGTTTCGTCGCACCATCGACACCGGAATCCAGCATGGCACCGTAACCGTCATGCTGGACAAGGAAGGCTTTGAGGTTACGACCTACCGTGTAGATGGAAAATACGAAGACAGCCGACATCCCAAAGAAGTGACGTTTACTCCGAACCTGGAGGAGGACCTGAAACGCCGGGATTTTACCATCAATGCCATGGCTTATAATGAAACGGAAGGCCTGATCGACATTTTCGGCGGATTAAAAGACATCGAGGCGAAGCTGATCCGATGCGTAGGCAACCCGGAGGAACGTTTTGGAGAAGATGCGCTGCGGATCATGCGGGCAATTCGTTTTTCAGCCCAGCTGGGCTACGAGATCCACGAAGATACTGAGGCGGCAATCCGGAAGCTGGCACCGACCCTGCAGAAGATCAGTGCGGAGCGGATTCAGGTGGAACTGACTAAACTGTTGGTGTCCCCTCATCCCGACACCCTCAGAGAAGCTTATGACATGGGTGTCACCAAGGTGATCCTACCGGAATTCGATGCCATGATGGAGACACCGCAGAAGCATAAGCACCATAAATACAACGTAGGGGAGCATACATTACATGCACTTATGGAGATCGGGCCGGACAAGAATCTGCGTTATGCCATGCTGCTCCATGACATCGGCAAGCCGGCCACACTTACTGTGGATGAAGACGGAATCACTCATTTCTACGGACATCCGGCGGTGGGAGAAGAGATGGCGCGGAAGATTCTGCGGAGACTGCGATTTGATAATGATACCGTTGCGGTGGTCACCCGTCTGGTGAGATACCATGATTATGGCAATGATGTGATACCGGATCTGCGGATTGTCCGCCGGGCGGTGAATAAGATCGGGGAAGATATTTTCCCACTGTTGTTCCCGGTGAAACGGGCAGATATTCTGGCACAGAGCGATTACCTGAGAACAGAAAAACTGGAGAATCTCGAACTCTGGAAGAAACTGTATCAGGAAATGCTGGAAAAGAAGCAGTGCGTCTCCCTGAAAACACTGGCGGTCACCGGCAGGGATCTGATCGACACCGGTATGAAACCGGGCAGAGAGCTGGGAGAGATGCTGCAACAGCTGCTGGAACTGGTATTGGAACATCCCGAGCAGAATACCAGAGAACAGCTGCTGGAAAAGGTAAAGGAACTGTCGGCAGACAAAGATTGAGCATACTTTACAGGCTTTCCTCATAAGATAGCGTAGGAACCGGAAAACGGTTAAGGACGTATCTTAGGAGGGATTGTAAGTGAATGACAGAGCAGTGGCACTGCTGGAGCAGTATGAGATAGAAGTATTGCGTACCCGAAAAGGAAGGGGAGCGATTCTGTGCGATACACAGCAGGGCTGCCTGATCTTCAAGGAATATACAGGACGCGAGGAACAGCTGCGTCTGCAGGAGCAGGTCCTGAAGCACCTGGAGGAACGGGGAACCGTTCCTGCGGAGCGATTGCTTGCCACAAAGGAAGGTGCGTTATCGGTGACAGACCGGGACGGTGTCAGATATATTCTGAAGACCTGGTGGGAAGGCCGAGAATGTAATATCCGTGACAGGGAAGAATGTATGGAAGCCATGCGGCTTCTGGCGAGACTGCACGGTGATCTGGAATTTACACCTGTATTTCCGGAGACGGAGGAGACTTCGGCACCGGTCATAGAGAGATATCTCCCCAGCCGGGACTATGAGAAGCATAACCGGGAGCTCAAGAGAGCCCGCAGGTTCTTGAAACAGCGCAGCCAGAAGACCTGGTTCGAGATCCGGTTGTCTGCAGTGATTGATCCTTTTTTAGAGGAAGCAAGACAACTGTGTGAAGAATGGAAAGAGATCGAGCTGGCTGCCTCCGACAGCGGAGATAAAGCACCGCTGTGTTTCTGCCACGGAGATTACCAATATCATAATATTCTGCGGCAGGACCGTGGATTTTTCCTGGTGAATTTCGAAAAATGTCAGGCAGACGGGCCGGTGAGAGACCTGTATCTGCTGTTGCGAAAGCTTTTGGAAAAAAGTGAATGGGATGCCGAATGGGGCAGAGTGCTTCTGGCGGCTTACGAAAGTGTACGGCCGTTAAAGCCCTATGAGAGACAGGATCTGTTCTACCGCCTGTCCTATCCTGAAAAATTGTGGAAGATCGTAAACTTTTATTATAATTCCGGCAAGGCCTGGATCCCGGAGAAGAATCAGGAGAAACTGGACCGCCTGTTGGAACAGGAAGCGGCCAGAAAGAAATTCCTGAAACTGCTGCAAAGATAAAAGCCGGGCAATGAACGGCAGACAACGGAAGAGACGTTGCGGCAGGATCGCAGCGTCAGGAGACAAAGGAGAAGCAAAAACGTTGAAAAGATTCGAAGACAAAAAGTATTCGAAAACGAAACAGACAGTGGTAATCCTTTCGCTTGTGACAGCAATGTCATTTGCTGGATGCGGGCAGACAGCATCCTCCGGGACGGCGGCAACACCTACGCCAACGGCACAGGCAGAGCGGATAGATACCGGCTTTGTTGTCACTAATCCGGACAGCTATGATTCCGCAGATACGGCGGTACTGGTGGATATCAATAATGTTGACAACACTGTCACACTGTTAAATCTGGATCTAGGCAAACGCTACACGCTGTCCATGGACGGAACAACGCGGTTCGCAGATAAATATGGAAAGGCAATTTCCCTGAGTCAGCTGCAGGAGGGGGACATCGTGGATGTGACTTTTTTGAAAAGTCAGAAGCATCTGACCTCCATGCAGCTGGCGCAGACAGCATGGCAGTATGAAGATGTGGAGCACTACGAGATGAATACCGTACGGAATGAGGTGGCCATCGGGGAAGAGGTGTTCCAGCTGTCTAAGGATACCCAGTATTTTTCCCAGGGACACAGCATTGAAAAAATGGATCTGAATCCGGCGGATATTCTGACGTTTCACGGCATTGACAGCACAGTGCTCAGCGTAACGGTGGAAAAAGGCCATGGATACCTCAGACTGGTCAATGATGAGAACTTTGTGGGCGGCTGGCTGGAAATCGGCCAGACACAGATCGTACGGATCACAGAGGACATGCTGGTGACTGTGCCGGAGGGAAGCTATCAGGTAGATATCAGCTATAACGGAGGTGGCGGCACGAAAAATGTCGTGATCAACCGCAACGAGGAAACAACACTGGATATCGGTGATCTGGAAGTGGCAGAGGCACAGTACGGTATGGTGCTGTTTTCCCTGAATCCTTCCGATGCAGAATTGTATATCGATGGAAGTCAGGTGGATGCTTCCCAGCCGGTCACGCTGGAATACGGTATTCATCAGATCATAGCGAAGGCGGACGGCTATAAGTCGCTTACACAGTATCTCAGGGTGGGGCAGGAATCCGCGGGAGTGGATGTCCAGCTGGATAAGGCGGACTCCGACAGTGAAGACAGTACGGAAAGCAGCAGTTCTTCCAGCTCTTCCGCAACGGAATCTACCTCCACCGCAGATACGACTACGACCTATTACCGCGTGCATATTGATGCTCCGGAAAATGTGGAGGTATATCTGGACGGCAACTATGTGGGAATTTCCCCCTGCAGTTTTAAGAAGACCCCAGGAAGTCATGTGATCACCCTGCGAAAATCCGGTTATGAAACCAGAAGTTATACGGTACAGGTGGATGAAGAAGAAAAGGATGTATCCTACTCATTTGTAGACCTGACGGCCAGCTCTTCATCGACAGAATGATCCTTTCCGGGAGGGGAAGAAATGCCGTAAATATGCGGAAAAACCTTGACAAAAGGGATAAAAACAGATATATATATGTATAGACGTTTCAAAAGAACTATTTTCGAGCGTAAAATTAATAACGAAAACTCATTACAGGAGGAGTTCAATATGAACAAAACAGAATTAGTTGCAGCTATGGCTGATCAGGCTGGTCTTTCCAAGAAGGACGCAGAGAAGGCATTAAAGGCTTTCACAGATGTTGTTGCTGAAGAGTTAAAGAAGGATGGTAAGGTTCAGTTAGTTGGCTTCGGTACTTTCGAAGTATCCAGCAGAGCAGCTAGAGAGGGTAGAAATCCTCAGAGCGGCGCACCTATGAAGATCGCTGCTTCCAAGGCTCCTAAGTTCAAGGCTGGTAAGGCATTAAAGGATATGCTGAACGCATAATAGAAGCTGAATTTTCAGAGACTCGATAGGACAACCTTTCGGGTCTCTTTTGTTTTTCAGAAACGGATGATCGTGAGGTTAAAAGCATGAGATTAGACAAATATTTGAAGGTATCCCGACTGATCAAGCGCCGTACTGTGGCTAATGAAGCCTGCGACAGCGGCAGAGTGCTGATCAATGATAAGCCGGCAAAGGCATCCGCCAATGTCAAAGAGGGAGATATCATTTCCATCTCTTTCGGCAACAAGGAAGTAAAAGTCGAGGTCCTGGATGTACAGGAGACCGTGAAAAAAGAAGAAGCCAAAGAACTTTTCCGTTATATATAATATCAGGTTCTCTATGTATAAATTTCCACATTTTCCCATACAATACATTGTAAGTCCGGTTCCGGAAGGAGCGGAGGATGGGAGGCTATGGAGAGAATGGAAGATTTAAACGCGACAGGACGTATGCATAAAGTGACCATGACCAACAGACGGACATGTACCGTGAATGGGGTAAATGACGTCCTTTCCTTTGATCTGCGGGAGATCCTGCTGGAGACGGAACAGGGGATGCTGATGATCCGTGGCAACGAGCTCCATGTGAACCGCCTGACATTAGACAAGGGGGAAGTGGATATTGACGGCCGGATCGACAGCCTTGTATATTCGGATACCGCAGCATCCGGAGAAAAACAGGAATCCTTCCTGGGCAGGCTGTTCCGCTGATGGATGAAAATGTTTTTCTGCTGCATTCCTTTCTGCTGGGTGTGGGGATCACTTTTCTGTATGATATTCTGCGGATCCTGCGAAGAGTGTTCGCTCACAGTACCAGCATGGTATCTCTGGAAGATCTGGCATTCTGGATCTACTGTGCGGGAAAGGTCTTTCTGCTGATGTTTCATGAAAGTAACGGGAACCTGCGATGGTTTGCCGTGCTGGGGGCATTGGCGGGAATGTACCTGTATCACAGGACAATCAGTCCCTTTTTTGTAAAGTATGTGGCACTGGGCCTGAATACTCTTCTGCACCCAATCCGGAAAGCCTTGCGGATAACGGGAAATTGGCTGAAAAAGCAGTTGACTATACTTAGGAAAATGCTTAAAATATTCATTAAAAGGAGATGCGCGTATGGCAAGAAGAAAAGCAGCCTACCGCAAGAGACACCAGAACCGGTTCAGTATGTTCCTGGTGACCCTGGTCGTGTTGATGATCATGGTGGTCGTTGCGGTGCGGAGCGTGGAATTACAACAGAAGATTGCGGGCTATGATACCCAGATCGCAAGCCTTGGCGCGCAGATCGAAGCAGAGCAGACCAGAGCGGAACAGATCGAGGAATTCGGTAAGTACACTCAGACGAAAGCTTATGTGGAAGAGGTGGCGAAGGATAAGCTGGGACTGGTATACGAAGGTGAGATCCTTTTTCAGGAAGACAATTAAGCAGGGAAACTGTTTCTCAACAGTGAACCTGCTTTTTTTGTCGCAAAAAATGAAGTCTTTCCCTCCCTCGATTTGACAAAAGGAAGAGGAAAACTGCCCTATAATCGTGAAAACAGAAAGGGGAGGATGCCATGATTATAGGGAAAAAGGAGCAGGAACGGCTGGAGAGAGAACAGTGTGCACAGATCTCACTGCTGTGCAGACAGAAACTGATGGGATATGCGGAGAGTTTTGAGGAACTGGGGAAGAGCTTTCGGCAGGAGATACAGATTACAGGAGAGGACAGGCAGAATATTCTGGAAAAATGTATGCTGTGGCAGAGCAGACAGATCATGGGAGACCATCTGCAGGAAGTGGCCCGGATCATGGAACGGGTGGCAGGAGAGGAACTGGGGTATTGTCCGCTGGAAGAGAAAAAGAGGAAAAGCCTGGTACAGGCGCTCAAGAGTGAAGGGATCATCGCCAGAGACCTCTGCTATGTGGAGAAGGACGGCAGCAGCTCCGGGACAGAAGCAGGGATCAGTATGACACTGTCCACCGAAAAAAGGCACTATAAGGCGGCACAGGTGGCGGACATGCTGACGGTATTATTGGGAAAAAAGCTGCAGGTCTCTTCAGGAAGCCCTTATCTCGTGGAGCAGGAGCCGCATTGTTTTCTGTTCACAGAGGAACCGAAATACATAGCACTGACGGGGGTGAGCCGGGCGGTAAAAGAAGGGGAGAAAGTCTCGGGGGATCAGTATGCCACCATGGAATCGGAAAAAGGGAAGCTGATCCTGCTGTTGTCTGATGGGACAGGCTCCGGGGAGGATGCCAGCCGGGGCAGCGGCAGAGTCATGGATCTCATGGAAAAAATGCTGGAGGCGGGCTTCGGGACCGAGGCATCTGTGAATCTCCTGAATTCCGCGTTGTATGCGCAAAATGAAGAGGACGATCATCCTACGATAGACCTTTGCAGCCTGGATCTGTATACCGGCGAATGTGAGATCTGCAAGGTGGGCGGTGTTGCCACGTTCTGGAAGACCTCCGGAAGGGTTCTCTGTGTCGGCGGCGAAAGCCTGCCGTTAGGTATTTTTCAAAAAGTGCAGATAGAACGACAGATGTGTCAGATCCGGCCGGGAGATCTGCTGGTCATGATGACGGACGGGGTTCTGGATATGATGGAAGACGGGGAAGAGCGCATGGCACAGGTGCTGGAAGGGTTGCAGGAACAGAACCCGCAAGAGATCGCAGAGAAAATATTGTCCTATGCCATCTGTGCCTCAGAGGGACGGATTCGGGACGATATGACGGTATTTGTGCTCTGCCTGTGGGAAAACACGTGATGCCGCCTTGATTTTTCCTCATAATTAGGATAGAGTAAAAACATGAATACATGGATGGATACGCAAGAAAAAGTATTTGCATATATCAGAGAGCATCACATGCTGCAGGCCGGCGACCGTGTGGTAGCCGGTGTTTCTGGAGGGGCAGACTCGGTTTGCCTCTTATTTTTGTTGCTGGAATGGCAGAAGGAAGTACCTACAGACATTGCCGTAGTGCATGTGGATCACGGCATTCGCGCGGAGGCCGGAGAAGATGCGCGGTATGTGGAGCAGCTCTGCGAGGAGAGAGGAATCCCTTTTTTCCTGACCAGGGCAGAGGTAAGGAACAGAGCCCGCATGGAGAAAATCTCTGAGGAAGAAGCCGGGCGCAGAACGAGATATGAGGCGTTTGAAAAGGCGGCAAAGGAGTGGGGAGCCACGAAGATCGCAGTGGCCCACAACAGCAATGACCGCAGCGAGACCCAGCTGTTCCATTTGTTCCGGGGCAGTGGAATCCGGGGACTGGCCAGCATTATGCCTGTGAGAGATCGGATTATACGACCGCTCCTATGTCTGGAACGGTGGGAGATCGAGAAGTTTTTACAACAGCGAGGAATTGTCTATTGCAAGGATGCCACCAATGAGGAGGATGACTACACAAGAAATCGTATTCGGCATCATATTTTGCCTTATGCGGAGCAGAATATTGTAAAGGGCTGTGTAGCGCATATGAATCAGACGGCGGAGCTGCTGGCGGAGACGGAGGACTATCTGGAACTGCAGACAAAAGAAGCAGCTGGCCGATGTATCCGGGCAACGGACGGTGACGGAGAGTCCGCAGAGACGGGGGACAGCCGGAACGCGGTGATCTGTATTGCTGTGGAGTCTTTTCTGTCGTTGCATCCTGTGATCCGTAAGCGCCTCTTGTATGAAGAAGTGAAGCAATTGTCTCCCGGACAGAAAGACATCACTTACCAGCATATTCAGGAACTGCTGACCTTGTTTACCAGGGAAGGCAACCGGCAGATCTGTCTTCCGTTCGGCATCCGGGGTAGACGGCAATATGAGGAAGTCCTGCTGACAGTAGAGAGGACAGACAGGGAGCTTTTGGAGAAGACGGAAGTGGCTGAGAAATATCAACCAACTCTGCAGCTGTCTCCCGGACAGACAGGGACAGTGGAATGTGAAGTGGGAACGGTGGAATACTGTGTGTGTGACCGGGCTGCTGCCCATGAAAAAAACCAAGAAGTTCCCACAAATCAGTATACGAAATGGTTTGATTATGATAAAATAAAAAAATGTCCGGTGATACGGACAAGAAAGCCGGGTGACTATCTGACCATTGCTGACGGCAGAGGCGGGATGATCCATAAATCGCTGAAAAGTTATCTGGTCGATCAAAAGATCCCACAGGCGGAACGCGACAGACTGCCGATCCTGGCAGAGGGAGAGCATGTACTGTGGGTCGTGGGATACCGTATCAGCGAATATTATAAAGTAACGGAGAATACAAAACGTATTTTAAAGGTACAATTAATAAGAAAGGAGTTCGCTTAAAAGCGAAAAGACAAAAGAAAATGGCAGAGCATATCAGAGTACTGTTGACAGAAGAGGAAGTAGATAAGAGAATCCAGGAGATCGGTGAGCAGATCAGCAGGGACTATGCGGGCAAGCAGGTACACCTTGTATGTGTACTGAAGGGTGGCAGCTTTTTCATGTGTGAACTGGCAAAGCGTATCACTGTTCCCGTATCTCTGGACTTTATGTCCGTATCCAGCTATGGCAGCGATACCAAGTCCAGCGGTGTAGTCAAGATCGTGAAGGATCTGGACGAATCTCTGAAAGATAAGGAAGTTATTGTAGTAGAGGATATCGTGGACAGCGGAAGAACCCTGAGCTATCTGCTGGAGATGCTGAAGGACAGAGGTCCGGCTTCTTTACGTCTGTGCACCCTGTTGGACAAACCCGAGAGAAGAGTGATCGATGTCCATGTGGATTATACCGGATTTAATATTCCCGATGAGTTTGTAGTGGGCTATGGTCTGGATTATGATCAGAGATATCGTAATCTGCCTTACATCGGTGTGGTAGAATTCGATTAAGCAATACGAAGATGTAGGAGGCCCGTGAAGTTGAAACAAAACGGCAGAACAATTAATTCTTATTTTATTTTTATCATACTTCTGGTCATGGTGATCGTAGGACTCAATCTGTTGAGCAACCGGGAAGAGGACTATACCAGAGCAGAATTCATCGCAGATCTGGATGCCGGAAATGTATCTGAGATCGTAATACAGCCGAATGGAGAAGCCCCTACCGGCTATCTGGAGATCCAGATGAAGAACGGATTGAATCATAAGCTGTATGCTACGGATATCACCGAGCTGGAGACATTAGTCCGCGAGTACGGATTTGATCCCGTAGTGAATGACATTGAGAGAGAGAACTGGTTCCTTACTTATATGCTGCCAATGCTGGTAGTACTGGCTGTAGGTGTATTCGTTTTCATGATGATGAATGCCCAGCAGGCCGGCTGCCCCAGCAGCTCGTTGTGCGTATCCATGGAATGTGAGTGGTCGGAGCCGTCGGCGCCTGTAACCTCAATCCAGGAATCATCGCTCGCCACGATCTCGCGGAACGTATCGCTCTTCATTGCTTCCTGCGTCATCAGGGCCGCATCGTGCGCGGTCGAATGCATGTCGCCGGCCCACTCATCAAAGTCCAGACCGTGCGGATTTTCAAAAAGCGTTCCCGTGCAGCCGAGCTCTTTAGCGCGCTCGTTCATGGCCTTTACAAAGGTGGCCACGGCGTCCTTGGTCTTGGGGTCGATCTTTTTGCCCACGTGCTCGGCAAGCGCGATGGCGGCATCGTTGCCCGAGGGGATCATCAGGCCGCGCAGAGCTTGCTCCGCGGTGAGCTCGTCGCCTTCGAGCAGGCCGGCGGTCGAGTTGCCTACGGTGGCGGCAGCATTGCTCACCGTGATCTTCTCGTCCATTTTGCAGTTCTCAACGGTCAGGATCGCGGTCATCACCTTGGTGATCGAGGCAATCTTGACCTGATCATCGGCGCTGCGGGCGTAGTAGACGGTGCCGTCTTTCCCCATGACAACGGCATTGGTTGCCTCGATATCGGGGAGGTTTTCGGCCGTAATACCGCGTGCATCGGCGGTTTTGCCGCAAATGTCGTCAGTTGTTAGCACTTGGGCGCCGGCGACCGTTGGCGCGCCGGCAACAAGGGCGACGGCACAGATAAAGCCGGCAGCAAGCTGGGCAGAGCGCTTTGCAAAAGAGGTGAAGGGCTTCACGGATTTCGCTTTCGACGGGGTGGTCTCTTCTGGCACTAGAGTATATCGTTTGCCGGCGCAGGCGAGCGTCGAGCGCGCGCATGGCCTGCATCTGTGCCCGAACGGACATATGGGTGCTTAAGGACGACTTAATCGCCCGCGCTTGTTGTGTGTGGCGAGCGTCCCCTCGGGCATAATGGAGCGCGAGAGGAGCACGCATGAACGAGCGCATTTTGGTAGTCGACGACGAGAAGGCCATCGCCGACCTGGTGGGTATCTACCTTACAAAAGAAGGCTTTGATGTTCAGATTGCCTATAGCGGGGCCGACGCGGCCAAAGCAATCTTGGAGCAAGAGTTTGATCTGGCGTTGCTCGATGTCATGCTGCCTGATATCGACGGCTTTGAACTGCTGCGCACGATTCGTGCCAGCCACACCTATCCCGTGATTATGCTGACGGCTCGTGATGCCCAGCAGGATAAGATTGAGGGCCTTTCGCTCGGTGCGGACGATTACGTGGTCAAGCCGTTCCGCCCGTTGGAGCTTGTTGCGCGCGTCCACGCCCAGCTTCGCCGCTATACCAGCTACGGTAGCCGAGTGCAGGTGGCTGAGTCTCCGGTCATTCAGCTCGACGGTCTCGAGATCAATCGCGACGCTCGTGCCGTGACAGTGGACGGTGCGCCGGTGCGCCTCACGCCCATCGAGTATTCCATCTTGCTGTATCTGGCCGAGCATCGCGGCAGCGTAGTGCCCGTGGAGGACCTGTTCCGCGCGGTGTGGAACGAGGACTTTATGCCCGGCTCCAACAATACCGTGATGGTGCATATTCGCCACCTGCGCGAAAAGATTGGCGACGATGCCCAAAAACCGCGCTTTATCAAAAACGTCTGGGGCGTCGGCTACATAATCGAATAACGCTTTTCGCTTGTGAGGATCTTGATATGACAAAAGATGATAGACAGGCGTTCGAGGTGCCCGATCGACTCTTTGAATACGTGAGGGCAGTCGTCGACAACCGCGCGCTCGCGACGGTACTGCTCTTTTTGCTGAGCCTGCTGCTGGTCGGTATCGACAACATCGCTGGCATTTTGGCAGTTTTGCTTATCGGGTTTTTGCTGATCGATCGATTCGAAACCGTGCGCCGTTGCGTGGTGATTGGCGGTGCCGCGTGGGTAATCACGCTGGCGATTGGCGCCATGGCGCTTGGCGGCATTGCCGAGCCGGTGTTCTTTGACGCCGGCTTTGTATTCAACATGCTTGGTTTTGTCTTGGCGCTTGCCGTGTGCGTCTTATTCTTTTGTGGCCGAGCACTGTATTACCAAGGCTACGAGCAAGGGGAACAGCATGCCGATCGCGTGCTTGCGGCCCGTATCCAGGACCGCCTGATCGATCATCCTGACGCCTGGGATAACATCGACGGCGACTTCCTGGAGGTCGAGGGTGCGCTCAACCGCGTGCGCGATCGCGAGCGTAAGGTGCAGCAGGCCCTACGCGACGAGTCACATCGCAAGGATGACTTGGTCACATACCTGGCGCATGACTTGCGCACGCCGCTCGCCAGCGTGGTGGGCTACCTCTCCCTGTTGCAGGAGGCCCCCGAGCTGCCAGTCGAGCAGCGCGCGCACTTTACGGGCGTGGCGCTTGACAAGGCACATCGGCTCGACGCACTTGTCGAGGAGTTCTTCGACATTACACGCTTTGATTTCCACGATATTGTGCTTACGCGCGGCTACGTCGACTTGAGCCTGTTGCTGGCGCAGGTCGCCGATGAGTTCTATCCCATTCTCAACGAACAGCATAAGGAAGCACAGATTGATGTGCACGAGGACCTGACGGTGCTTGTGGATGGCGACAAGATGGCGCGCGTGTTCAACAACATCATGAAAAACGCCGTCGCCTATAGTTACGAAGGCTCGACCATTACGATCGAGGCCCGACGCCAAGATGACGGCGGCGTGCGCGTGCGCTTTATTAACCATGGTGACCCGATTCCCGCGGCTAAGCTCAAGGTGATCTTTGAGAAGTTTTATCGCCTGGATGCAGCGCGTGCGACCAATCGCGGCGGCGCTGGGCTGGGTCTCGCCATCGCCAAGGAGATTGTATGCGCGCATGGCGGTACCATCGCGTGCGAATCGACGCCCGAGCATACCGTCTTTACCATCGAGCTGCCTGCCGCGTAGCGTAGGCGCCCTTACAAACACCTGACAATGCGCTCACGTGCATATGAGCCGCGATTTCTACTATCGATACTGCTGAATTGATATCGATGTGGAGGTATGCGGTATGACGGCTGCTGCGGCTGTGGAGCCCACGGAGCTTGAAGAACTCATGGAAGCGCGAGCCGAGGCTGCGCACGAGCGCGAAGTCGGGGACGCGACTCGTCCCACGGCGCAGGATCTTGCCGCCTCGTCGACGCGTATCGACGTCGAGGGCCTCGATCTGTTCTATGGCGACCACCACGCGCTCAAGGACGTATCCATCAAGATTCGCGACAAGCAGATCACCTCGTTTATCGGTCCTTCGGGCTGCGGCAAGTCGACGCTGCTGCGTTGCTTTAACCGCATGAACGACGACATCAAGGACTGCCGCATCGAGGGTAAGATCGCGCTCGACGGCCAGGATATCCTGGGCGACTACGACATCTGCCGCCTGCGCCAGCGCGTGGGCATGGTGTTCCAGCGCCCCAACCCGTTTCCCATGAGCATCTACGACAACGTCGCGTATGGTCCACGCGGCATGGGCGTGCGCGACCGCGCCGTTCTGGATGAGTTGGTCGAGGACTCTCTTCGTCGCGCTGCGCTATGGGATGAGGTCAAGGACAAACTCAAGGAGTCGGGGCTGGGCCTTTCGGGCGGGCAGCAGCAGCGTCTGTGCATCGCCCGCGCGCTTGCCGTGCAGCCCGATATTCTGCTGATGGACGAGCCCACGAGCGCTCTCGATCCCGTGTCGACGCTGGTGGTTGAGCAGCTGGCCTGCGAGCTCAAAGAGACCTGTACGCTCGTGGTCGTTAC
>OKRY01002408.1_pt1 | contig 14650 bp, 9 predicted proteins | sample 1601121 | NCBI WGS metagenome assembly OKRY01 (sample SAMEA3541546, study PRJEB24748) | human gut metagenome | biome: human gut; feature: human-associated habitat; material: faeces | place: China | collected 2012
GGGAGAAAATGGTTCGGGTAAAACGACATTAGCTCAAGCATTTACATGGTGTTTGTATGGTTCTACAGATTTTGACGATCAGGTGGTATTGAACAAAGCAATTGCACAAAACATAGGACCTAATGGAGAATCTATCGTACAGGTAAAGATAACCATGCTTCATTTAGGTGTGGATTATACTATGACTCGTGAGCAAAAATATACGACAGATTCAACTGGAAATCTAAAGAGAGCAAACAACACTGTGTTTAAAATACAGTATAAAAATACAGATGGACAGCAGGATTTCGTGAAAGATACAGAAGTTGACTTAAGAATGAAAGAGATTCTTCCTAAGGAACTTGCAAAATATTTCTTCTTTGATGGTGAAAGAATCGGAAATATGAGTAAGGAAATTAGAAAAGGAAAAAGCAAGGAATTTGCAGATGCTGTTAAAAGTCTGTTGGGATTAAGTGCATTTACTGAAGCTCTCGATCATCTTGGAGGAAGGTCTTCTAATACTGTAATTAAGAGTTATGAAAACGATTATGATTCAAAAAGTGATTCAAAAATTGCACAACTTAAGGATGAGATGGCTCGTTATGACACAAGGTTAGAACAGATCGAAACAAGACTTTCTGAAATTGATAATGAGGAAGATATTGCCAATGAAAAAGCAAAAGAATATGAAGCAAAAATAGCAGAAAATCGCGATAGTGAAAAATACGCACAGGAAAGAATTCGATTAAAGAATAAGATTAATGCATTAGAGCAGAGCAAGGTATCAAGTACATCTGGGGTAATTGATACATTTAATCGAAAAGGAGCATCATGGATGGCAACCAAAATGATTCACGATGCATTAAAGGAATTGGTGGATGCAGATAAATTAGATACTGGAATACCTGATATTCACGCTAGAACAATACAGTTTCTTATCAATCGAAAAAAATGCATATGTGGAGCACCAATAGAGTTTGGAGGATCAGCTTATACTGAATTAAATAAGGTATTAGATTATATACCACCTAAGAGCATAGGAACTTTGATTGGGCAGTTCGTACGTGAATGCGAATTAAAGAGCCGTGGGGCAGCAGATGCATTTGAAGAAATTTCAAATAAATTTAGTGTTGTCAGTGAATTTGACGCCGATTATGCAGAGCTATCTAATCAAATAGAAGTTATAAATAAAAAACTTGAAGGAATGCTTAATGTCGGTGAACTTCAGAAAAAATACACATTTTACAATGGAGAAGCCAGAAAATTGCGCTCTGAGAGAGTGCGTCTAAGTGAAGAAAAGGGCGGAATTATAACCAAAAGAGATCGCTGTGAAACGAGTATTAATGATTTTTTTGCTTAATTCACTTTTACAATGCTAATTTAGCCTTTTTATAACTACAATGATAACAGAAAAATGAAACATGATCTTACATTTTCTCTTTACTTTTCTTCATCCCTAAGCGCACTTATCTGTTATTTTTATTTTTCACATAATGAATAATACGAAGCAAAAGTTCTACACGTTTAAATGGTGTGATCAGGTAATAACCATCTACATAATCGGTAATCTTATCGATAATGGCAGTCGAAATGCGATATGCCAGTTCTTCTCCCTCTTCACGATTCTTATCCTGATACATTGAAACGATCGTATCCTGTACATCAATACCCGCCATCTCATTATTCATAAAACAAGCATTCCGATAACTGACAACCGGCATGATACCACCTAAGATCTTTACATCCAATTCTTCTCTTGCTCGTTTCAGGTTTGCAAATCCACGCTCTGATAATACCGGCTGTGTAAACAAAACAGACACACCGTTTTCTATTTTCTTTTTGGCATGACGGATCTGCGAATCAAATTGTAATGCATTGATATTTAATGCACCTGACACCATAAATGGATTTTCTTCAAATACCTCTTCATTCAGCGACTGGATATGTCTTGCTAACATCGCAGAATTATAACTGAACATCGTTTTGACCTGATCTCTCATAGCTGTCGGAACAGGATCTCCTGTTACGGTAAGTACATTATTGACACCTTCCACGTTAAGTCCGAGTAAAAGAGCTTTTGTCGCATTGATATTACGATCACGGCAAGTCATATGCGGTATTGTAGTCAGACCTAATTCCCTTGTCACTTTGCAAGCTAAGATACTGCTGTCAATACGGGCTTTTGCGATCGGACAATCTGCGATATCAATCGCATCTACCCCGGCGTATTTATAACGTGCTGCACCTTCCATAAAGAAATCAATATCCGGTTCGATCGGCGGATCTAACTCAACGACAATGACTTTTTCTCCTGCAAAAAGTTTCTTTGCAAATGTATTATGTTCATTTTTATTTGCAACAATATGTGTGCTTTCTAATTCCTCTTTGTATCCTGCTGCCTGTACAAGCTTCCGATCTCTTTTTTCAATCCATGTTACAAACCGGTCCTGCTTTTGCTGCATCATTTCCGCAACACCTTTGATATCTTTCGGACGTGTACCACAACAGCCTCCAACCATTGCAACGCCTTCTTCTAACAGCTTTTCAATGTTATTGCTAAAATAGGTATAGCTTTGCTCATAGTACATTCTGTTTCCTAAAAGAGTAGGATATCCTGCATTTGGCATGATCGTAAGATATTTTTTTATTTTCTTTTTATCTAGACGTTGTACAAGATCTAACAGATGTTTCGGTCCTGACACACAGTTAAATCCTAGTGCGTCAATGCTTTCAGACTGCTGTAAATCCCAAAAAAGCTTTTTCACAAAGAAACCACCTCGGGTATAGCCTTCCGGCGAAGCCGCAAAAGATACAGCAATAAAACTTCCCGGTGCTTTCTCTTTGATATACGATGCAATTTCTTCAATGGCTTCTCTGCTCTCCATGGTTTCAAAAAGAAAATTTTGGGCTCCACACTCCAGAAAGGTATTTGCAATTTCTTTGTACGCTTCCAAAAGATCCTTCTCTTCATTGACAGGAACCGGACCAATATCTGCAAAGATAAAACGCTCTCCGGCAAAATCTTTGATCGCATTTTGAGCGATCTGATATCCTTTTTTTATCATTTCTTTTACTTTTTCAACCGGCTGCTGTAATACAACTGTATTTGCAGAAAATGTATTGGTTTTGATCGCTACAGCACCGGCCTTTAAATATTTCTCATGGATCTTTTGTACCCATTCAGGATGTTCTATATTCATAAATTCACAATTTCTTTTTACGGTTTCCGGATGCTTTTCTACTAAATACGTCCCCATTGCTCCGTCAAACAACAATGGTTTCTCTTTTAAATACTCCTGTACTGTCATTTATATTCTCCCATCTGTTTGTCTTTTCTTATGATGCCGGATGGATTCCTAATAATTCTTTTCCTTTCTGTAGAAGGAAAAAGACCAGAAATGCACCTAGATTAGCAAGTACCACACTTGCACCGGCAGGCATTGCTGATTGATATGATATCACTAAACCAATGGTAAAGCAAACAACAGATAAAACTGCTGATGTTACGATCACGCCCTTAAAACTCTTAAACAAACGCATGGAAGTAAGTGCAGGAAAGATCAAAAGACTCGAAATCAGCATAGCTCCCATCATTTGCATACCAAGAACGATCGTGACGGCTGTTAAAATTGCAATCATACTGTTATAAAAAGAAACTTTTACACCGGTTGCCTTTCCAAAATTTTCGTCAAAGGTCACGGCAAAAATATTATGATATGATACCATAAAAAGTGCCAGGACAACACAGGAAAGCAAGACACATAATATAACATCATCCTTGGTCATCGCTAAAATGCTTCCGAACATATAACTATTGACATCGGTTGTCATGCCTGTTGTCAAAGAAGTTACACTGACACCAATCGCCAGAGCCGATGCAGATACTGCTGCAATCGCTGCATCCGATTTCATCAAACCTTTTTCTGTCATACGCAAAAGTAAAAAAGCGGCAGCAATCACTACCGGTATCGACACCTTTAATGGTGCAACATTGCATGCTAAGGCGATTGAAAGTGCACCATATGATACATGAGATAATCCATCTCCGATCATCGAATATTGTTTTAATACAAGGCTGACACCAAGAAGTGCTGCACAAAGTGATACCAGCACGCCTACAATAAATGCCCTTACAATAAAGGGATAACTAAACATTTCTATTATAAAACTCATTTTTCTTCCTTTCTGTATAAATGAACATTTCTATCTTAAACACTCTTCTTATGAATGAATACTAAAGATATCCGAAAAGTCAGAATCCATATATTCATGTACACTGCCAAAGAAATAAGATCCATTGCTCAAATGTAATATTTTATCTGCCCAATGTACAGTACTTTTCAGATCATGTGTAACCATGACAATTGCCATGCCCTCCTGATGAAGTTTATGCAGGTTATCATACAATTCTGCTGCTGCCATTGGATCCAGTCCCGTTACCGGCTCGTCTAATACTAAAATATCTCTTGCGGCACATAATGCTCTTGCTAAAAGAACACGCTGCTGCTGTCCACCCGACAGATTGCCATAACTGGCTTTTTGTAATGACTCAATTCCTAAACGTTTCATATTGTAGATTGCTCTCTTTTTGTCTTCGTTGCGATAAAAAGTAAATCTTTTCTTCTGATTTAAAAATCCTGACATCACGACTTCCATAACGCTGGCAGGAAAGTTCCGCTGTACCTGTGTCTGCTGGGGCAGATAACCGATCGCACCGTTTTTAATATCATCGCTCAATACTACTTCACCACTTACCTGTTTGATCAACCCCAAAATCGTCTTTAATAATGTACTTTTCCCGGAACCGTTTTCTCCAACCACACAGACATAATCGCCTGATTGCACTTCAAAATTAAAATGTTCAATAATCGATTTGTTTTCATATCCTAATCCTGCATCATGACAGCATATCAGATCTTTTTTCTCTTTTAGATTGTTTTCCTTTTTTTTATTCTGACTATCTGTCGAGCTTTCTTTTCCCTGTTCTTGCATTTTATATATCCTCTTTCTTTCCTATCATTTTCACCGTAATTTGAAAACAATTTTCATTTTATATTTTCCATTCCCCTTTGTCAAGAACTATATATCAAAAAAGCCAGCATAAACAATGACCATTTCGGGTTCCTCTCCCCCTTTTTAAAGCACTTATCAAAATAAACAGACATTTTTAATTTTATTTTTGACTTTTCTTTGTTGAATATAATATGGCACAAAAAAGGAACCATTTACATAAAGGGAAACACCTTTTGTAAATGGCTCCTTGTCGCCGTACAGCTCAGTCCTCATAAAACCTACTGCCTTCCATATCCTAACAAGATACCGATGCATAGGCAGATAGATTATAACCTTTCTCAAAGAATAACAATATCGCATCGACTATTGTATGATTCAAACATACAATATACTCGCAATCACGAGTAACTCCGCTTTCCGTCTGGGAGTATAGCTGATACATTCGTTTGATAAACGCTAAAATCATCTCCGGGCTGTGAACTCTTTCCCCTAAACGCTTTCTTACTGCCTCCGGACTCTTTACATAGGAACGAATTGCATGTTTTAATTCTTCCTCATAAATACAATGATCTTTTAATTTTCCGTTGTAATTTACGTTATGTGGAAAGGTAAAGTAATCAGAAATATAATGTGTAATCACGCCTAAATGAATGAAAAATCTTCTATTCAAACCCTCTCGTGGGTTATAATGTGATACCATCTTTCTGAGTTCTTTCTCCACTACGCCAAAGGAATCTTCCATCGTATGTTTTCTTACTATAAAACTAGGTAAGCAATCCGGTAATACACTACCAATGTAGAACAATCCTCTGTGACGTTGTATGGATTCCATTCCCTCACTATTCATCAGATACCAAGCTAAGGAAATATGGGATTTCTTACGCATATCCGCCTCCTTCTTGATATACACGATTTTCGTCGCTATCTTTTTATGTTTTAATTGTACATCTTATTTTAGAATTTTGCAATAGTTTTCTGACAATTTCACATCTTTTTTTAATTTTCGCCAACTTTTCTTGTTCTTTTTAACATATTGTCTTTTATTATTTTCTAAAATAAGATTCTTAAAAAAGTTAGCATCAAAAAAGCAAATGCCGGTTTTACTGACACTTGCTTTTTTTCAATCGTATATTACGTTATAGATCTGCAACACAGGAAAGGTTGCTTTTGCTTTCCATTGCAGAAATCATGAGTGACAAAATCAAATGCAGCACGAAGTGCTGCAAGCGTATTACGCTTGGATCTTTGAATTACTATATAGAATTCTCTGCGGCTTCTTCCTCTTCTTTTGGCTTAGGAAGTAAATGAAGCTTAACTTTATCAATATGATTTTTTTCTGCTTCTAATACCGTATAGCGGGCAAACTGATCACTGACTGATTCACCTGCCTGCGGAAAATGATCCAGCAGATTAATAACATGACCGGCAATCGAATCATAATCCTCAGACTCAATCTTAATTCCTGATATTTTATCAATATCATCTAATTTTGCAACACCAAGAAGAATATAATTTTCATCATCTAACTTCGTGATCTCATCTTCTTCATTGGCATCATATTCATCACGGATCTCACCAACAATCTCCTCGATCAGATCTTCAATCGTCAGCATACCTGCAGTTGATCCATACTCATCTAATACGATTGCCATAGGAATGGACTTCTTCTTCATTTCAAAAAACAATTCTGAAATCTTCTTATATTCATATGTAAAGTAAGGTTCACGCATAACATCTGCGATAGAAAAATCTTTCTTTGATCCCTGATAAAAGAACAGATCCTTCAGATTAATGATTCCTACAACATTATCACGGCTTTCACTATATACCGGCATTCTTGTAAATTTATCGACAGAATAACATTCTACTAATTCATTATAAGAAAGCTTAACATTAGCAAATGCAACATCCATCTTAGGCACCATAACATCTTTTGCCAGAGAATCACCAAAGTCAACCACATTTGTGATCATCTGACGTTCTTCACTTTCAATGACACCTTCCTTGTGACTGACATCGACAATTGTTCGAAGTTCATTTTCTGTAATAGCAGGTTGTTTTTTGGTATCAATTCTAAGAATAATTAATAATCCTTTTGAAATCTGATTCATCAAAAAAGCAACCGGAGCTAATACCGTAGTAACCGCATATACTGGTTTGGCATATGTAAGTGCCAGTTTTTCCGCACTCATCGTTGCCAATGTCTTTGGAACGATTTCTCCAAAAATCAAAATAAGTACCGTTAAAATACCAGTTGCAGCTCCGGTAATAATACTTGTCATTTCAGAAAAACCTGACTTTTGTGCTATCTGAATAGCAAATGAAGTTGTTAAGGAAGATGCTGTCAGGTTCACAATGTTGTTTCCGATCAATATCGCACTTAACATTTTTGTCTGGTTTTCGATCAATTTTAAAACAATCCTGGCATTTTTCACTTTTTCATCTGCCATAGATTTCATTCTCATTTTGTTTACTGTGGTAAGACATGTCTCTGCCGATGAAAAGAAAGCAGAGAGAACCAATAGGATAAATAGCGTAATTATCCTCCAGGCGTCACTTGAATCCAAAAAAAATCAACTCCTATCATTTTAATGTATAACATGAATCATTGTACAATAGACGTTATCATGCTGTCAAGTTTACAAAAAATTTCCTTTTGCAAGTATTATGTATTTACAATATATACCTTTGACCAGTCCGAATATACAGTTCTTTTTTTCTTCCCTATTGATATTTTTTGATATGTTCTGATCTTAAAATAATACTTCTTCCCTTTTTTCTTTACTGTCAGTTTTCGTGAAACGATTGTTCCTTTCTTTATTGTAATCGTCTTTTTCTTATTCATTTTAGCATTTGCTGCATAGATGATCTGATATCCTGCCGGTTTCTTTGCCGGCTTCTTCCAATAAATCCAAAGAACTTTCTTACGAACCCTTGCTTTAGTAAAAAACGTGCCTTTTTGCTTATGCTTTGATGTAACAGCCGCTTTTACTGTAGCCGTTGGTTTCGGACCTGGCACATTACTTTTTAACGGAGTTTGTGTCGGACTGGCAGCCTGCTCCAGCTTTACTGTCGGTATAATCGTAGCATTTGGTTTCTCCGGTGTTACCGGCGTTTCTGTTACTACCGGTGTTGCACTCGGTTTGCTGCTTACTTCCGGTGTTGCACTTGGTTTGCTGCTTACTTCCGGTGTTGCACTCGGTTTGCTGCTTGCTTCCGGTGTTGCACTCGGTTTGCTGCTTGCTTCCGGGCTTTGTGTCGGGCTGGCAGTCTGTTCCGGCTCTTTTGTTGGCTTAGTTGTCTGCTCCGGTTTTTTTGTCGGAATAACCGGTTGTTCCGATTCCTGTACAAAACGTATCATAACTTCTTTTAAGATATTACTCTTCTGTGCTTTTACATCTGCCACCGTTACTAATTCTTCTTCTAACGGCTCTTTAAAAAATAATAATGTATATTCTCCGGCTTTCATTTCACCATGAGATACCAAGTAGTAAGTATCCGGTGCTTCTTCATCGCTTTCTAAATGAATTGGACAGATCCAGTCTGTCTGTTTTTGGTCCTCTGCCTGATTTGACTGCCAGTAAGAAGAACGGATTGCAACCATCGCATCATATAACTGTTCCTGTTCCACTTCATCTGTTTCATAGCGTTTACCTTGTGAATCTTTCCAGATCAGCTTCAAAGCTGTTGCTTGGGGATCTGTCATTTCATTCATATTTACCTGTTCCGGACACGATATAACCTCCAGATCATCTACTTCTCTGACAGACTCTACATAATTACGATATACCGTCCATCCTCCATCCTTATGGATCAGGCTATACTTATTATTGATATCTTTTTGTGACAAAATAAAGTTTCCGGCTTTTCCATATGCCGAACGGATATATGTATGTTTATCATACAATGCGCCTGAAATCACTCGATTGCCTGTCTGGAATTGTGTTACCCCCTGTATCTGGCCATCAATCTGTAATCCACCATTTGGTGAAAGAACTAAAATGCCATATGCTTCGTTTGATCCACCGGTAAAACTACCTGCAATCTTCGCACCGGAAATAGAAGAAAGATCCAGACATCCGCCCTTCTTTATTGTTACATTTTCTAATTGCTGTGTCTGGCTTCCAGGCTGTAAACATCCGTTTTCTTCTAAAACAATCTGTGAAACACTTTCTACCTGATTGCAAAAAAGCGTACAGCCCTGAAGCGACATCTTTGTGTTTATATTTCCTTTCACATAGCTCAGACTTAATTCATCACTTCCATCGCCAATGAAAGAAATATTTACCAAACCATTACTTTGTGCTGCAATTCCTTCACGAATCTTAACTGCTGCATCCGACTGAAACCATGCCTCCCCATTATAACCTGTTCTTTGCCCATTCACTGCATCATGACTCAGCTCTATCTTTTGAAAAACAGTCATTTTATTGGCATGTTCTATGGTCAGTCTCGCCATATTTCCACAGAAAGTATCATAATATGCACCGGCATAAACAGATGGCAGCAATTCTTTTTCTGTTCCGCCCAGACCTCCAAGAGATCCTGCTGCGCCTTCCAGATAAGTACTGACATTATCTAAAGTCAGGCTATGCCCGGCTAAAAAGATTTCACGATGCGGCACACTATTTAAGCTGTTACTGGAACTAAAAACCAATTCTATATCAGAAATCCGTACATCATCTCCGACGATCTGAATCGGTGAACGGCTTGTAATACTGCCTGTCCCATTTCCTGTAATAACAGTTCCCCCCGGAATCTGCACCGGACGCATCTGACCATTTGATTCTACTTCACTTCCTATCGTAATTCTGCCATCGACAAGGATATTTTTTCCCTGAGCCAACGCTCTCATAAAAGAAGTCTCGTCCTGAACCGTTACATAATCTGCTACTGCCGTTTCCTGCGCATTTACCGTAGCTGTCGGTATAATTCCAATCAAAAGACAGATACACAAAAGCCATCCACAAACACATTTCCATTTTCCTGTCATATATTTTCTCCCTTACATAATAGTATACTCTCGACAGAACGCTTCCAATAAAACCTTTTCTCTTGTCCTGTTTTTACATATATCACCTGACACGATCTTATACAAACTTTTTTTATATCATGCAACTATACAGGTTCGCACGATCCAAAAAATTATACAATTTGTCTCTACGATATATCATTTGGTTTACAATCTTCACAAGTGCATTTTATCACACGCTGTCCGAGCATTCTGTCTACTGCTCCTCCTGTGTGATCGGCAATGCATCTTCTGAAGCTGCATTGTTCTATCACACCTCTCGTACCATACATGGATACACCTGCACCATTTTTTGCACGACAATTCACAAACACACAACGCTTGATCTCTCCATTTTGACAAAATACAGCACCTTTTTCACAATAATTAAAAATCGTTTCTCTAATATCCGGTGAAAACGCATCATATATTGCTCTTCCACCACTCATGTTACGAAAAAGTGAATTTGATATCATAATCCTGCTTCCGGATGCACTAATCCCACCGGTTTTACACATTCCATTAAATTCACAATGATGAATCCTGCAATTTCTGCTGTGTTCCAATATGATCATATCCGTATCTTTTAAATGTGTGCTGATCATATGTACATTTTTCATCTGTAAACCGCCCCTGCAGCAGATGGAATAATTTAAATATATATTCGCATTTTCAATTACAAGATTTCCTTCAGTTTCCACAATAACAGGACAATCTATAATTGTTGAAACCGTAATATGATATTCTCCCGTAATGTGAAATGTTGCCATTGGTGCCAGATATTGTATAGTTTCTGCTCCTTCCGGGCAACAATTCTTATATCGAAGATGATGCATATTGGCCCGGACAAATCCATGATAGAAAATAGCCGCTCCATATTCTGCCACGCAGCATTCCTCAAAAACACAATGTGTAATCTTATTTCCCTCCACACCAAACACAGCACCGCCGCGTCTGGCTTCACAATTGCGAAAACGGCATTTCGTTACTTCTCCTTCTGGCGTACGGATCATGATCGCACCCCCATCTTCCGGAGAATAGCAATTATAAAAAGTAGTATTCACAATCTTTACTGCATTACCCCAAAAACGGATTGCAGCTCCTCTTGTTGTCTGGTAGATCAAAGAATCCCTGATCAACAGGTTTCCGGCTTCTGCACGTACCAGCATTCCTAAATTCCGGCAATCCATCTCGCTTCGATCGATCAAAATTCTGCTATAGACAGACTTCATGTTAAAACATGCACGATGGGAGTCTCCTTTTCGGATCACTTTGCTGTCTTCAATGATCAGCTCACCGCCATTCAATAAAATATTTCCATGTATACGCACTTCACAATGATCAAAGATCAGACGCATTCCTTTTGTCAGCACAAGATCTTCCAATATCTGACAACGCTCTGCGATCCTCACTTCTTTTGCTTCTACAAGCATCTGTTGTGTACAGTCCATAGTCCCCCACAAACGCATAATATAATATTTCATATCCAGCGGAGTCAGTTCCATATCCTGCAAATGCATCCTATGCAAAATTTCTCTGCATCGTGTTACATCTTCCCGGTTTGCTGCTATAGAAAATTCATAGATCAATGTCATACATTTTCCATTAACTTTCAATTGATTGCGGACCTGTTCAATATGCTCCTTTTCCTTTACCGGAAGCTTTTCTTTTGATAGGCTGACATTGATCATATCTAACAAAAGCAGATATTTTTCCCTCTCTGATATAAGCTGTTTTTGTAAAGCAGCATATACTTTTTCTTCCTCTTTTGCAACAGAAAGTACTTTTGCCATCTGCTCACGTTCTAAATGAAGACCGGATACCAAAAGTCTTTCCAGCTCAAAATTATTTAAGGGATTGGAAAAAGAGTCAATTTCTGCCTGGATCAAGATTGCAGCACCATATAAAATCTTAAAATCGACACTTCTGATATACATTGGATGCTTAGGAGTCATCCATAGCTTTTTCTTTTGATTAAATTTAGTAAGATTATCAACTATCATTTGTTCCTCCTGTCCGACATGTGTGCAAAAACAATATTTAAGAACTTATCATTAGCTCAAATGTCAGAGATCCGATTTTCGTTGTGCGAGGAATCTCTCTGCCTCAAGCGGTTCAAAATCATCATCATAGGTATTAAAGATTGCATTTTCTGATGGTATGCAATTCCTGCAAACACAATTTTTCACCACCTGTCCTAATTTTTGGTACTGAAAATAAACTGCGCTTCCAAGATATGCAGCCTTACAGTCATCAAAAGAACAATCATAGATGGCAACAGTATCAATCGAATCCGAAAAAACAGCTGCACCATAGGATGCTTTTGCATGTATAAAAGCACAATACTTCATATATAATTTTGCAGAATCCGATATCTGAATACACCCCTGCGCTGCTTCTGAAAAAGTACAGCGTTCTATCTTAGCATAAATTCCACAAAATGTAATAGCACGTTGTACATCTGTTTGTAAAAATTCACTTTCTTCGATCAACAATCTTCCTGATGACTGCTCTAAAAAGCCACAAAATCCCTGACATTGTACTTTTGCATGATCAATCCGAACGACTGCTGCATCTTCGACATGCATAAATACATCCTGTGAGCAGGACAGCACTGTAATTTCAGAATCTTTGATTCGAATTCTTCCACCCTGCACCAAAATACTTCCCTTAATTTTTAAATGTGCACCATCCAAAAGCAAAGAGCCACCACGTTCTACCACAATATCTCCATTTACTTGTGTTGGTTTATCCAGATGAAATGTCTTACCTGCCTTAACAATAATATCCCGGAAAAAATCTTCCTCTTCAAATTCCGGGAAAAAATAGCGTAGTGTTCTGTACGAAATATCAAATCCTTCTTCCAGAAATTCATGATATAACTCTTTTGCTCTGTTTAGATCTTTTTGCATAGCAACCTTTGAAAACTGTTCAAAAAACGCAATTTCATGCTCTGACATATGAAAAATATCAAAATAATTACGCAATACTTTTTTACAATAGGATTCTGCCCAGACAACATTCTGCATCAAATGATACAAATCACAAAAAAAACAATATTGAACTTCTTTTGTCTTTAAGATCCGGATACACTCACTCAGACGATATTCAAAATGATCATTGATATCTGTCATCAACTGCTCTCTTTGTTCAGCCGGTATTGAAAGACATTCTAAAAAAAATTGAAATCGATCCTGTAATTCTGTTATTGCCTTCATATCGCCCATTGTCATAACAGAGACACCAAATGCATACAAATAGCGAAACGATGAATCCCTGTCACTCAATGGGTGCCGTTTTTTTTCCAATTCATTCTGTCTTTGCTTCAGATAAGCCAATACATCCATAGCATTTCTCCTCTTTTGTTCACACTCTCCATATCTATAGCTGATTATACGCCCTGTAGACTATAATCGCAAGAAATACTATTTACATGATCCAAAGAATTTCTTCTCTCTTGTATTCCAGAGTTCATGTCATCATCCGGCTTACATGATTGAAAAAACTTCTCCGATCTGATTTTCTTTACTAAATCTCATTTTTTCTCTACGGCATGCAACTGATTTTTTTCGTATCATTCTACATGCTCTTTTTAACTGGCGGACAAAATATTCATTTTCTTTATTCATTGGCTGAAAGTAACTACGATTCAAAAACGATAAGACTGTTCCATTTTTTACACTTTCTTCGAGTTCAAAATGATATGGCAGACCGACAATACGATCACGCTCTACAGAATATTCTTTACAAATTTCCTGAATATTATAAGATACTTCCGGTCTGTAATTTCCTACCAGAAAGACAGTCTTTTCCTGTAAAGATGCATAATGATCAAAATAGTCCTTCACATGCATAGGATTCTGATCCAGATTGACAACAACAAGATCTGCCTCTTCTAAAATGATATTTGTACTTAAGTTCCGGTTTGCCTCTGTATCAATAAAAACATAATCGGATGTCGTTTCTAATGCTTCAAATAATTTTTCTTTCACTATATGAAATTCATATTCAAACACTTCACGGTTAACAATCTGACTTTGCGGTACATAATGCATATTCGAAAATAAAAGTGGAATAGATGCCTGATGGATCAGTTTTTCACCATCTTCTCCTGAATATAATCGTTTCATAATATATTCAATGCTATAACGATTAAAATATTCTCCATACTCTCTTAACGATTCAATCTTATCTCCCTGCAAAAGCATTTCACTTAATCCATACGCACTATAGTGATTTTCTAATAATACGGTTCTTCCAATTCCTCCAAGCGTAATCAGTGCCGATACACATATCATGTTTGTTGTTACACCTGCTTGTCCCCTAACATTACTCCAAAATGCTATTTTCATTTGTCCTCTCATTCCCACAAAGAAATTTTTGTAACAGTGCCCCCATTTTTCCTGCATGATTCCTTTGTGCATACCTTCTTTTTCATGGTTTCATTTCCCCTCCGTTTTCAAAACCTAAACTCATAATATATAATTTTTCTCTTATCGTAAAGCTTTTTCTTGTCTATTTCCTATTTTCTACATTTCATACAAATGTCTTTTCTATATTTCAGCATAATAGAAAAGAATGCCCCTTTTATCATGGCATTCTTTTCTATTACACCTCATTTATACTGGCACTTTTTTGTTCTCAAAG